>Ga0210057_1009832_pt1 | contig 10959 bp, 10 predicted proteins | sample CryGeyCG2114_010_2_FD_183968 | JGI IMG/M metagenome (GOLD analysis project Ga0210057, IMG submission 183968) | Groundwater microbial communities from aquifer - Crystal Geyser CG10_big_fil_rev_8/21/14_0.10 (SPAdes) (version 2) | ecosystem: Environmental > Aquatic > Deep subsurface > Groundwater ...
AAGCAACCGCTTTTCAGTAATTATGCTTTGTACCATAAACCGATAATTTAAGCAATAAGCAAGTTCACACACCCCGTCGTCGCGAGTTCCGCAACGGCGGGGCGTGGCAATACCGCTATCTTGTCGCTTACACGGGATTGCTTCGCCCCGCTTGAGTGGGGCTCGCAATGACATAGTTACGGTTTTATATATCCGGCCGGCGCTTTGCTGGCGATGCAGGCGCAAGGGGAATAACCGGCGGCTTGAGCCTCGGCTTCCGAATTGAACCAAATCTGATTTTCCAGTTTTATTTTTTCGCCGTAGGAACACCAGGGCCAGTGGTATTTGGTGCCGCCACGGCTAGCCACGAACAGGCCTTTAGCCGCTTGATTTGTTGAAGGCACGGCGACTGACTCCCCTGCCGGGGCATTAAGCGGCTGTGAAACACTGCCTAAAAGATTGATGGAACTGGAAGCGTTTGGTTTGTCAATTATAATTGGATTCCGAACAATTTCCGGCGCGCTAAGACGACCCGCGCCAAAGGCGATCAAGGCCACAAAAACAAAGCCGACGACAATGGCGATATCAGCCTGATTGCGCCTGAACCAGTCCCCTATTTGAGGCAAATCAATAATTGACATAGAAATTACATTATGATAACATTATACAGTAATTTTACTTCTTTTGTCATTGCGAGGCCGTAGGCCGAAGCAATCCCACGGACGGCGGCAAGATAACGGGATTCCTCGCGGAGTTTACCCCGTGAAGAAACGAAGTTTCTTTTTTCGGGGCTCGGAATGACAACATCCTCGTATGGCGCATACTAAGGCGGCCGGGTCAACTAAACTGGGCCGCGATTCACAACCGCAATACCTCGGCATCAAATTATTTGCCGGCGAAATTGCTAAAATCGGCAGTATTATCGTCCGCCAGCGCGGCACCAAATACATCGCGGGCAAGAATGTCCGCCGGGCCTCCGACGATTCTCTCTATTCCCTGGTCCAGGGCATTGTTAAGTTCACCAACAAAAAGATCACCCGTTTCACCGGCGCGAAAAAAATGAAAAAAGTTGTTAACGTAGTAGAGGCTAAATAGTTAATCGGTTTTTCAGTTCCTAAAAACAGAAAAGGAGGGTATGGAAAATGAAGTGTCCAAGCTGCGGATTTGAGCACGATGAGAAAATCAGCAATGATCAGATTCTTTGCAGAGCATGGGCGTATAAGTTTGCAGAGGATAAAACGCTGCCCACAAAAAAGCAATACGAAGCAATGCAAAGAGAAAAATTTTTACCCACACACGGAGAAATTGATGGCAGAGTATTTGAAATGCATTATAGCGATTGCGGATGGGCAGCTGATCACAACTGGCCATCCATAGCGGCAACAATTGCCTATAGCGCATAGAATAACAGTAATCCCAGCCCCTCTTTACAAAAGAGGGGCTTTTTATTAATTCTGTGTCCTGTCCGCGTATACAAAAAGTAAAAAATTGTCATCCTGAGGCCGTAGGCCGAAGGATCTTTAGGGCCTGTTGCGCGGGTCGCTACGCTCCCGCGAGATCCCTCGCTACGCTCGGGATGACAGATAAAAATTATTTTCGTATCGCTGCTTTGATAAACTCCCGGAACAAAGGATGCGGCGCGAGAGGCCGCGATTTGAATTCCGGATGGAATTGCGTGGCCACAAAAAACGGGTGATTTTTTAATTCAATGACCTCCACCAAATCCCGCTCGGGATTAACACCGGAAACCACCAACCCCTTTTTTACCAGCAAATCACGATACTCATTATTGAATTCATAGCGGTGCCGGTGACGCTCGGAAATCACTTCTTTCCCGTAAGCTTTAAAGGCTTTGGTTTTCCGGAACAGCTGGCAGATATACGCGCCCAGCCTCATTGAGCCGCCGTAGCGGTTTTCCTTGAGCAAGATCTTTTGTTCCGGCATCAGATCAATAATGGGATGCTTGGTTTCTTTATTGATTTCCGTGGTGTGGGCGTCCTTCAAACCGCAAACGTGACGGCTGAATTCAATGCAGGCCAGCTGCATACCATAACACAGTCCCAGATACGGAATTTTATTTTTCCGGCAATACTCTATCGCCTTGATCTTCCCCTCAACCCCGCGAGAACCAAAGCCGCCCGGCACGATAATGCCGCCATAATTCTTCAGGGTTTTTAGCGCTTGAGGATTTTTCTCGAACTCCTCGGAATTTATCCAGGTGATGACCGGCCTTCTTTTATGGAAAAAAGCCGCGTGCTTAATGGACTCAATGACCGACAGATAAGCATCCGACAGGACAAAATCACCCGTGCCAAAATACTTGCCCACAATGCCGATCTTCACGGGTTGGCTGACGGTTTTGACGGTTCTCAATAATTTCGCCCAGTCCTCCAGGTTTGACTTGCGAGGCTTAAGGCGCAATTTTTTCAGGATCAGATCGCTTAATTTATCCTTCTCAAAATTAAGCGGTATCTCGTAGATCGTTTCCACGTCCGGCGCCGAGATCACGTCCTCCTGGCACATATTGCAGTTTAGCGCGATCTTTTCTTTCCGCTTGTTGTCCAGCGCCACGGCCGAACGCGCCAAAATGATATCGGGCTGGATACCGGCGGAATTTAAAGTGCGCACGGCGTATTGGGTGGGCTTAGTTTTCATCTCACCGATCTTACTGGGGATCGGCAGATAGCTTACCAGAACGAACAAAACATCTTTGGGATATTTTAATTTTAGCATGCGTGCCGCTTCCAGAAATAAAATGTTCTGATATTCCCCGACCGTGCCGCCGATCTCAATAGTGATAAAATTCGCCTTGGCATATTTGACGGCTCGCTCAATACGTTCAATGGCTTCCAGGGGAATATGTGGCACGACCTCAACGCACCGGCCGCCATAACCCATATTGCGTTCCCGATGAATGACGGACTCGTAAACGCTGCCGGTGGTCATATAATTGATAGCTGGCAGGCTAACGTCCAGGAACCGCTCGTAATTTCCCATATCCTGGTCGCACTCCGTCCCTTCGTCCAAAACAAAAACCTCACCATGTTCGGTGGGGTTCATTGTCCCGGCGTCAACGTTAACGTAGGGGTCGATCTTGATGGCGGTCACCTTAAAGCCGCGGGACTGCAAAATCTTGCCGATGGAAGCGGTCGCCACTCCTTTGCCCACGCCTGACATTACGCCGCCCGCCACAAAAATATACTTTGCCATATCAAGTAGTTTGCTGCCGTAAAACCCTAAAGCCTAATGGAGACCGCAAGCCTTAAAGTTTTACAAAAAACAATTATTATACCAAATCTTCTTCTTTCTCTTTTTTCGCTTCGGCCGCCTGTTCGTTGATGATAAGTTTTATTTTAGCTTCCAAGCCGTGATCCATTTCCAAGATTATTTCATGCTCCCCCAGCATCTTGATGGGCTCGGCCATTTTGACGTTATTTTTAGCGACGCTAAAACCTTTATCCTTCAAGAGCTTGGCAACTTTTATCGGAGTGATGGAACCGTAGAGCTTGCCAGTGTCGTCGGCCTTGCTGACCATTTCAAATTCCTGGCCGTCGATCTGAGACACAACTTCTTCCTGAATCTTTAGATCCGCCTCCGCTTGCTGGGCCAGCTGCGCTTTGATCAATTCCAGTTGCGCCAATTCCGCCTCGGTGGCGGGCCTGGCCAGACCCTTTGGTAAAAGCCAATTCCGGGCGTAACCGTCCGCAACTTCTTTGACCTCGTTTTTTTTGCCCACTTTCGGGATATCTTGAGAAAGGATAATCTTCATGATTTCTCTACGAATTACGAATTGGTACGAATATACGAAAACAACTCCTCCTTTTACGTAAAGGGAGGTTGGGAGGGATCTAGAAATCTCGTTTTGCAAACGAAATCTTTTTTAAATCTCTCCTAACCCCTCTTTACGAAAGAGGGAAAAATTCATCTGTATACATGCACCTTATCGCGCCGTGTTGATAATTACTTTTATATATTTTACTACAATCTCTTCTATTTTAGCAAATATTACTTCAATAATTCAAGGGCCTTATCCAGTTGCGGGTCGCGGCCATTATCCAGATCATCCTTGGTAAATTCCACTTTAACATCCGGGTCTATTCCGTCATGCATGATCGAATGACCGGAGGGCGTCAACCATTTAGCCACGGTTATTTTAAGCGAAGTGCCATTAGCCAGTGATTCCAGTTCTTGCACCGAACCCTTACCAAAACTTTTTTCGCCAACTAATTTTATCTTCTTATCGTCACGCAAGGCGCCAGCCAGAATTTCGGAAGCCGAAGCCGAGCCTTGGTTCATTAAGATCACCACCGGATACGCGCCCAGTTTATCCGTACCAACACTTTTATGCTCTAATTTTTTGCCGTTGCCGTAGTCTTCCGTTACCACGAGTTGCCCTTCGGGCAAAAACCAACTGGCGATTTCCACTGACGACTCCAGATATCCGCCGGGGTTGTTGCGCAAATCAAGAACGATTCCCTTGGCGCCTGAAGTCAATATTTGCTGAGCCGCTTTTTGGAATTCCGTCGCGGAGTTATCGGTAAATTGATAGATCGCCAAATACGCCACCGTTTTATCACCCATTGGTTTCATTTCCAATTTCACTATCGGAACATTTATCACGGCTCTCGTAATTTTAAATTCTTTGGCCTCGGTCCAGCCATCACGAGTTATGGTTAAGGTAACCTCCGTGCCTTTCGGCCCGCGGATGAGGCTGACGGCTTCGTCCACTGTCATGCCGACTGTTTCTTTGGTGTCTATTTTTAAGATCTTATCGCCGGCCTTAAGTCCCGCTTTCATGGCCGGCGAATCCTCAAGGGGCGAAACGATCGTCACAATATTCTGACGCATCCCGATCTCCGCGCCGATGCCTTCCAGATTTCCCTGCAAGGACTGAGAAAAATCCTTATTTTCCTGAGGATTCATAAAAATCGTGTAGGGATCGCCCAGCGTCCCCAGCATCCCGGAAATGGCCCCGTAGACCATTTGCTGATAATCAAGATTGGAGCGATCAACGAATTTTTCCTGCACGGCGACCCAGGCGTCCCAGAATAAATTAAAATCCACCGCGGAATTTTTCCCTGGCTCTAAATTCTGCAGGCCGGCCACTTTATCGATCGACGGCAGGCTATTCTGACCGGACCAAAAACCACCGGAAAAAATTGCAGCGACTAAAATCAATGCGGCAACTAAATAAGCTATTTTTCTCTTCATTATAATTCATTAAAACATAAAAACATCAAAACATTTAAACAAAATACGCATACGAAATTTTCTTATGTTTCAATGTTAAAATGTTACCATGTTAATATGATCTCTATATTTCCAGAAATACTTAATAGCACTTGAAATATGGATCCAGGTATACTTATTAAAAAACAGGTCCGCCACGCCGCTGGTTTTCTTGCTCAGCCGGCCGTGGTAATGATGCATCTTGGCCGGAGACCAATAGACCACACGCCAGCCCTTAGCCCAAAAGCGGCGGCACCAATCGGTATCTTCAAAGTATAAAAAAAATCGCTCATCCATCAGGCCGACATCCTTCAGGGCCTCGCGCCGGAGCATTAAAGCCGCGCCCAGTAGCCAATCCACATCTTGCGCGCTTTGCCGGTCAAAATCTTTCATAGCGAACCTGGCCAGTTCTTGCCTGCCCCAAGGAAGCAAGCCTAAAAATGTCCGGCGATAAACGATGGTCAGCGGCCGGTAAAAGCGAAAACAAGATTCCTGGATCGTACCGTTAAAATTTAAAAGTTGCGGGCCGAGTAACCCGATCTTCGGGTTAACGGATAAGTACTCAACCATTTTAGATAAAGCGTCCTTAGCTGCCAGGATATCGGCGTTCAGGACCAAAAGGTATTCGCCTGTGGCCTCGCGCAAACCCTCATTCACTATTTTAGCATAGCCCGTGTTTTTATTAAATGGAAAGTAGCGGACCTCGGGCCAATCATTTTTTATCATCTCTTCGGTTTCCTCCTGGGCTTCAGAATCCAACACCAAAACTTCGTGTGGCAACTCTCGGCCGGCTTCGGCAATCGATTGCAAGCAAAGATTTAAAAGTTCTGGAGTTTTATGGTGAGTGATAATGATCGAGAGTTTCATCTTTTAAGGGTTAAAAATGTTCCGGCAGACTTCCTGGACTTTAGAAAAATTATTGCCCTGGGGCAATAAGATATACGCGCCACTCTCCGTGCGGCTGGCCGTTAGAAGCCCTTCGGGCGTCGTATCAAAAACTTTATGGATTATGCTCGCGGTTTTAAGGCTGTCAGCCAAGGCCAGCAAGGCCCGAAAATCATTAATACCCATATCGGTCCTCACATTCCGGCCCAAAGAATCCAGCGCCTGGAAGACCTTAACCGGATTAGCCAAAAACCCCAAGGACAAAGCCCGCTCTTTCATCGCCGCCAAAATCATCTGCTGCCGCCGCACCCGGTCAAAGTCGCTGGAAGAGTACCTGGCGCGCACGAAATAAAGCGCGGTGTTGCCGTCAAGAACGGAAGTGCCGACGGGAATTTCAAAAACCCATTTCTGAATTTCTTGCGCTTGTCCCGAAGTCGTTGCCGTCTCAGTCTGGATATGGAAGGCGGGCGAAAACCCCGAGTCGCCGCCAAAAACCCATTGCTGGCCTTCAATAAATGGCTTACCCAGCGTTACGGTCACGCCACCCAGCGTGTCAATAATGTCTTTAAGCGCTTGGTGGTCAACGGAGATCGCTTTATCCAAATAAAGCCCCGTGACCTGAGAGACGGCGATCTTGCTGAAAAGCAGCGCGCCGGCCGCGCCTTTTTTTTCAAAACCAAGCGCGTAAGCGTAGTTTATTTTTTCTTTGGTGCTGGTGCCGGGAATCGCGACATAAAGATCTCGGGGAATCGAAATTAAAGCCGCTTGGGACGTTAATTTTTTAATGCTTAAAACCATAATGGAATCAGTGAGCAGGCCGCCATTGGGGTCGTCTTCCCCGCGCAGACCCAAAAGTAAGATGTTCAAACGGTCGCTGTCGGGCGAAGGTGTGGCCATATTTTCCGTCAACCCCAAATTGCCAACATTTTCCGTTTGTATTTGACTAAAAGTGAAGCTGGTTTTATAAACCAACGTCCCGCCGACCCCGACCAGGATCACCACCAAAGCTAAAATCCAGGAACCAAAAGCAAACCGCCGCCAAAGAGACTTGGGTTTCTTGGCTTGCGCCTCAGTTTCAATAATTTGTTTTTCTATATCGTCCATCGATTTAAATTTTTTAATTGAACCATTGTTCCATTTCTTTCTCGTCGATTTTTTTGCCCGCCATAATGATTTTCCGCTTCTGCCAGGCCCGCGGTGCCTGTCGAAACAGGTCGTTTATCGCCCGCCAGGTATAATGCTCAAATAAAAACACGTAGAACCAGGAAGCCATCTCTTTAGGCAGCCAATAAATTAAATGCCGGAATAAAAGACCGGGTTGCTCATTTTTTATCTGCGTCAAACGCTGGTTTTTAAACGAGAGATATTTGGCGAACTGACCGATTTTTAAACGTTCTCTGATTATTGCGAAATAATTTATGGCTTCGCTGTCGCCGGAAGTCCGCGCGTGCCAAGCAGTGACGCGCGGCGAGTAATACGCTTTCCAGCCCAGCAATTTTAAGCGCCAAGCTAGATCTACATCTTCTTTATAAGCAAAAAAATCTTCATCCAAATACTCGCTTTTTCCGCCAATCTCGATCTTTGCGTCTTCCAGCGCCGCGCGCCGATAGACTGGTAAAGCGCCGTCCACGCCAAAGACCTCTTCTATCTTATCATCTTGCCCCCTGTCCTGCCGCCCCTGTCCCCGCGCAATAATGCGGCGATTTTTTAAAATAACCAGGCCGGTTGTATCTATTATATCCGTTTTGGTTAAATTCTCGTTAACTTTTAACCGGAGAATTTTTGCCTGAACAGAACCAACCCTTTCATCCCGGAATAGTTCGACTGCTTCTTTCAAAAAGTCACCGTCTAAAATAACGTCTTGGTTTATCAGCGCTACCAGCTTTCCCCGGCTTTCAAAAATCCCCAAATTATGCCCACCGGCAAAACCCAGATTTTCTTTATTAGCGATAATTTTATAAAAAGGTATTTTTTCACCCCTTTGCTGGGCCGCATTGATAATAGCTTGCGTTTTGGCCGCCGTGCCATCGCCAGAATTATTATCAATTATCAACAGCTCAAAATTATCGTAGCTTTGGGCTAAAATCGATTCCAGGCACGGTGCCAAATAAAGTCCCGGCTTATATAATAGCAGATTGACTGAAATAAGCGGTTTCATATCTTCTCGGGATTGAAAATAATATTCCTCAAACTATACAGCGTTGCCAGGCCCACCATAAAAAACAGCAAAACTTTATCATTAAAAAGGACAACATCAAAGAAACTGTAGCCTAAAATCCAGACAAAGTAAAGGCCAAAAAGCAAGCCAAAAAGCTTAAAATGCGACTCCGCGGCCTGGCGCCAAACCAGCCAGCTGGTCCGCAGGATATCGGCAAACATCAACAGCAAAATGAGTAGCCCCGGAACGCCGATCTCAGCCGTAATATCTAAATAAAGATTATGCGCCGAGGCGCCTTTTTTGACGGCGTCCACGTCCTGACCGATCACCGTAACAAAATTGCCCAAGCCCGCCCCTAGCATTGGATGTTGCACGATAGAAGATAAACTATTGCGCCAAATTTCCAGCCGGCCCTTATTTGACACTTCGTCCAGGTCGGAGATGGACCGAGCCCGCTCAAAAAAAGAAATGGTGCTGGAAGAATACTGGCCGGTCTGCCACGCCTGAATTCTGTAAAAAAGCACCGGATAAGCGGCTGAAGCCAAAAAAATGAGCGCAAACACCGCTAAGCTTAAAACCGCTTGCTTGGGTATTTTTTTATCCGTTCCCTTAAGCCAAAAATATAAGGCTAGCGCCGCCACCGGCAAGGCACTGATCCAGACGCCGCGCGAACCGGAAAAGACCGCGCCAAAAAGCGCGCCGCCCGCCAGCAGCCAAAAAAATCGCCTTTTGGGCTGATAAAACAGCCCCAAACATAAAAAGATCGGCACCGCCAACAAAGAAAACATAGCAAAAGAATGGGAGTCGGGGAAAACCGAGAACAAGCGCAAAGTCGGCGGCGCGGAATTATAATAAGAGAACCACGTGTTGGCGTAGGCCAAAAGAGTTGCCAAGTTCTGGCCGTAAAAAAAATCAATGACGCGACCAGCCCAAAATTGCCAAAAATAAATTAATGGCACAAACCACACCGAAACCAGTTGCCCCAGAGCCACGACTATCGCCATCACCGCTCCCGCCGCCGCCGCCTGCCAAACGCGTAAAATATTTTCCTTGTTTCTGGTTTTATTTCTTACCACCACAAACAACAAAAAAATATTTATCAAAAAAAGCAGCTTTTTAAACGCCAAAATCCGATAATCGGCCACACCAATAGAGAACGCGGCAATTAATAAAAAAATAACAGTCAAAGTATTTAAGAACGGAAGTGTTTTTATTCTTCGAGCGAGCGTAGCGAGTCGAGAAGTTAAATAATATAGTTCTCGACTCGTCCCGCCAGTGCGGGACTCGCTCGAACAATATTTTTTTAACTCTTTTACCAGCCAAACTAAAAACAAAACCGCGATCAAGAGACGCCAGTTGGCCATAGTGTCAAAATTATCGGTTATCGGTAAAGCGGCAAAAAGCGGAATCGACGCCACGACCAACCACAAAGAATCGCTGACCGGCGAAAAAACCATATAAAAAATGGCTAGCCCCGTCCAGACTAAAATCACCTCGCGCGGAACCAGGCCCGTGGCGGCCAAGATGACCACGACCACTTCCAGAGCAAATATAATATATAATGGCGTAAGGTATTTTTTCAAAACTAAACCGTTGTCGTCCTGAGCGAAGCGAAGGATCTTTGATAGATTCTTCGGGCTATGCCCTCAGAATGACCACTCTTACTTAGCGCCCAACAACGTTTCTAATGTTTTTTCCGCGCAATTTTTCCACGAAAATTTCGCCGCCTGTTCTCGGCCACGCGCGATCAATTCTTGGCGCAATACTGAATCCCGCGTTATTTTATGCATTGCCCGATAAATCTCTTCAATATCGTTATTGTTTTTAATAAGCAACGCGGCTTGCCCCGCCACCTCGCTGAGCGAAGAGCCATCAGTCGTTATTACCGGCGCGCCCAAACTCATGGCTTCCAGGACCGGCAAACCAAAACCCTCATAGTCGGAAAGCCAAATAAAAAACGCGCAAGCGCTATAGAATAATTTTAACTCATTGTCCTCAATAAAATCAACCCGTAAGATCGCTGACCGGCCGAGTTTTTTATTTACCTCGTTCGCCAACCGATTGACCGATTTGTTTTCCGTATAATCACGGCCAACCAGCAACAATTGATACTCCCCATCCTTATTCAGGCGCTCAAAAGCGCTGATAATTTCCGGCAGATGCCGGCGGGTAAAAATTGAACCGACGTAAAAAGCAAATTTATTTTTTATACCGTACTTTTTTTTAACCTCTTCCAACTCATTAGTCCCATACACTGGACTATGGTACCGTTCTAATTGGGACAGATCCGCAGCTAAAAGCGTGACCACCACTTTTTCTGGCGAAACGCCGTAATATTTAACGACCTCCTGCCGGGAAAATTCCGACGGCGTGAAAACCATATCGGCTTTTTGGGCTGACCGGCGCGAAACCCACTTAAGCAAAAATCTGTCCGCCAGGCTCGGCCAATTGAATTCCTGGGGCCTGGTCTCATAGCTTATATCGTGCAAAGTTAGGACGATTTTACCGCCGTAAAATATCGGCGCCACGTAAGCCGGACAAAACAAAACATCCACCTTATCTTTGGTCGCCGCGCGCGGCAAGTCCCAATGTGTGAATTTGGCGGTACTGCCAACATTCAATAATTTATACTCAAAAAAATCTGATTTAGGCGCGTCTCGCGGAATTTCATCTTTAAAATACAAAATAAATTTAACACCCTCTGTCAT
>Ga0210057_1009833_pt1 | contig 10959 bp, 3 predicted proteins | sample CryGeyCG2114_010_2_FD_183968 | JGI IMG/M metagenome (GOLD analysis project Ga0210057, IMG submission 183968) | Groundwater microbial communities from aquifer - Crystal Geyser CG10_big_fil_rev_8/21/14_0.10 (SPAdes) (version 2) | ecosystem: Environmental > Aquatic > Deep subsurface > Groundwater ...
TTGGCTCATTGAGCCTGGACATGATGGCAACCATTGAAGCAACTTCAAGAGTATGAGGGGAAATATGAATATCCTTTTGGCTAGAATCTTGAAGCAATTTTTGATTGATTTTGACCTCGTTGTCAAGGACCAAATTGTAGGGAGTGATGATAGTGATGATTCTATCTCTCAGGGCCTCGTTCTCTGATTTGCACATGAATTTGTTCCATTCGGTTTCATTAGTGTGAGCAATTACTATTTCATCAGCAAATAGCAGTGGAAAACGAGGAGTCTTGATATTCTGTTCCTGTGTCAGCGTTAACAGGACATAGAGGAATTTCTCATCGCAGTTATGACTAATAAATCCATTTGTGATATAACTATGATGATCTTCCTCAATATTCAAATCCCACAATTCTTTTTCTCCCATGAATTCTATAGAAGAGATCTTGTCAAAAAGAAGGTTGTTATCCACGATTATTTTCATTTCCATTGGTAGAATATCATAGAATTCTTCTAATTTATTGTATGAAGGCATAGATCTGCCAGCTTTCCAAGATCTAACTGTCGCATATCTTTTATCTGAAGTTGGTATAGATATTCCATCAATAAATTCTAGCCCAATAGGCACAATGTCTCTATGATATTGAAGACTTGAATCACAAAGTTCTTTCAGTGCCATATTCTTTCTATCTAGATTAAAGCCAATCTGTGATTGATAGAGTCTAATATCTTTTCCTGTGATATGCAAATAATGATTAGGAATTCCATTGACATCATTAGATAGGACATTGCAAACAATCCCGAATGACAATAGGAGTTGTTGCAGGTCGTTAATCAAATCTTGACTTCTAGAAGAATATGATATTCTTGCTCCAACCGTCCCATCTCCATCGAATATAGCTCTTAGATAAGCTGCTTTAACAAAATCTGGAGACTCAAATAGTAATGATGGTACCCTCTTTGTAAAAGCATTTCCAGACCCACCAAGCTCCTTAATAAGATCTCGGAGATATTTAGAATGTATCTTAATTTCTTGTCTATCGGTACTCTTGATGGGATATCTTTTCATCCTTAATCCTAGGGATTCGGTCGCAATTTTCAAAGAATTTACTGCGTCCTCCTCAAAAACAGATAGATTTACGCTCATCCCTCCAAAACTACCCTCAGATGAGAAATATCCTAAAATTGTAGCTAAGTGTTCTCCTAGTACATGAAATTTGCTAGAATCAACAGCAGAAGTTATGATATTCTTCATATTGTTGCTAATAACTATTTGGGGAAGATCCTTAAGTGTCTTAGAATGAGAAGATTTACGATTAATGACTACATAATCACCATCATCCAGATCTGAAATTTTCGCCCATTCTATATTACCATTCACCACTGCCTGTATTTTATGATCGTAGGCACATTCTAAATTATATCCTCGACTTGTCCTAACTTTGGCAATAGGTTGTTTTCCGGCGTATACAAGGTGTTTGACAGTACCATCTTTTATAAGTTCATTAACCTTCACATTGTTGCCAGGAATGTAATCAAAATCATCAGGAATATATTGTTGAACGAATGTACCCATTGACTTAAATCCAGAACTATTCGTATTAACCATTGTATCTTCTGATACACATTTGAGCATTTCGATCATTTCAACAAGGCCACGGTTGGAGACGTTCAATTCTCCGTTAAAATCATAGGCTCTTGGGTCAGCCTCGTCGCCGAAATCAGCAATTTTAGACAGGTTGATACTACCTACCAATTCGGCCACGTCTTGCGTTTTCGGATCAGAGGGCATGAAGGTTCCGATGCCACGTCTCAATTGTTCCGAGAAGGTGAAGCGCTCGACTTCGAACCCCGTCCAGTCTCCGTTATAGTCGTTTTCCAACCTGTGAGTACAAGCTGGGCAGGGAGTTCCTTCAACGTGAATATTGTATTCTTCCTTCAGAACCTTGCGAAGATCTTCCGGCATCAAAGTCAAAGGATCATCATTCATCGGGCAGCCTTTGATTCTATAAATCGCCCCGTTGTTAGTCTTCGTGTATTCTTCTAGGCCCTTTTTCAACAAGGAGACCATTGTTGACTTACCAGAACCAGGAGGTCCCATCAACATCAAGAGTCGCTTTCGGACAGGAAGTCTTTGTCCAGCAGAGTTAAAATATTCTCCCACTTTGTCGATACATTTTTCGATACCATAGAGTTCTTTTTCAAAGAATTTGTAGTGGGGCCGCTTACCGTTTCCATCTTCTTTGTCAACCCAATCAATGCCAGCTTCTTGAAGCATGTTGTCAATTCTTTTATGGGCCGTTGCGACGACTTCAGGATTTGCAGTGATGAGTTCTATGTATTCTTCGACTGTACCATTCCAAGAAAGGGCTTCTTTCTGTTCATTCAGCTTCTCCTTGGACTGTTTAACAAGATCGATGATTCTGTTCATTTAGGTTCCTCCATACAGTGTAGCAGCGATTACTGCTACCATCATTATATCGGAAAATAGCTCCCTGAATCAGAGAAACTAAAATCAAATATCGGGAGAAGGGAATGGGGTCATGGATCGAGCATATATTCATGTCAGTGAATTGAATGGCACACACTGAAAGTGCGAAACGTCAAAGTCCTATAATTTAGGGTCTAAGGATTTCTATTGCCCGTGGATTTGGCGTTAAAAAGGAGATAGTAAACAATGAAGGTACATAACGCCTGGAGTGTATTCGAGAGGCAGGCTCTCAATGTCCCCCTAGACAATCAGAGAAGTTTTTTGGTAGATGCCGCCCTCAAAAGGCAGAACGAGATAGAAAACGAAGAAGAAGTAGACTTGGAAAGAGATTTTCCGCTGAAATTGGCAGAAGAATCTATACGCAGGAAAGCTTCTCTGCAAGATAGACTGAAGTACATCCGACGCTATGCGCTGATGGAAGGAAATGTAGCATGATGGAACTATTGACATTGTTGGTAGCAAATGCGGCAGTTTTGCCTTTCACCTTGGCATATCTGTTTGTTTTTCTAGCAATTGTTGCAGCATTGGTCAATATAGCTTTTGCTCCGAAGGATGAGTTTGACCTATCGATATTTGCAAAAAGAACTCTAGGTTCATTGTTGACGATTGTCATTCTTATCTGCGCATCAGTAGCTCCAGCCTTGACTAGCTTCATGTGGGCTCCGATATCATTTATCTGCTTGTTGATGATCAGAGAGATAACGGTGGCCCTTAAATTCACGGGGCTAGACTTGACACCACTGACTTTGTTCATTACCATAGCAATCGCTGTAATCAAAGGACGCTTGGATAAGCCGTCCAGCTAGCCGAAATTATAATAAGATTCCCCACCCCGTAGACTGTTATAATGCTGACACGCTGAGCGTGATGGGCAATGGGGTACTACTATCCCAGGAGATTTAGATGAAATTTAAGAGAGTATTCACGAAGAAAGACAAGAATGTATATGAGCAATTCCAGTGGAAGGCTGGATCCTCTCAGATTAAAGCAGAGGATGGAAGCGTACATTTTGAAAACGCTTCCGTGGAAGTCCCCGAAGCTTGGGACCAAGTGTCCATCGATACGCTTTGTAAAAAGTATCTCAAGCGGGCGAGAGTCCCCTCGGAGACGATCAAGGTCTCCGAAGATAGCATCCCCGAGAGATATCTTAGGAGTGTCCCCGCTGAAGGCGCAGAGTTTGGGGCGGAAACCTCTCTTAAGCAATGTGTCCACCGCATGGTCGGAGTTTGGACTTATTGGCTGATCAAATCTGGGCTTGTTGATGACGAGGAACAAGCCAATATCTTTTATGATGAACTTGCATTCATGATAATGAATCAGATGTGGGCTCCGAATTCGCCACAGTGGTTCAATACTGGTTTGGGATGGGCATATGGCATTGAGCATAGCGACGAGGGCTATTTCTATTTTGACCATGAGTCTGGTGAAATCAAATCCGCCAATGAAAATCCCGAGGATTCTATATGTAGGCAACAAGCTCACGCCTGCTACATCCTTGGAATTAAGGATTCAATGTTCGGGGATCATAGCATTTATGACCAGCTTAACTCTGAGGCTAAAATCTTTAAACTAGGCAGCGGTGCTGGCACCAATTTTTCCCCTCTGCGTGGCAAGGGCGAGCCCCTGTCTGGTGGCGGCTCTTCTAGCGGTGTCATGAGTTTTTTGAACATCTTTGACCGCAGCGCCGATTCTGTTAAGTCTGGCGGGACTTGTTTGCCTGGATATCAACATGTTTATACTGAGAAAGGACCTATTCCGGTAGAAGAATTGGTTGATAATCAAGATGGATTTATAGTCATTAGTTACGATCCTCCCGCTAAAAGGTACAAGGCTAAACGAGCTTCTGCATGGTTGGCTGGAGAAAAAGAAGTTGTCCGCGTCACGACCGATAAGGGATCATTTGACATGTCTTTTGATCATACTGTCAGATTGTCTAATGCGAAAGCGGTTAAAGCTGGAGAACTTAAACCAGGAACATCTTTATTTTCATGTCATATGAATAATAGGGGAGATCATTTGAGGATAGAAAGAAAAGATGGATTTTCAGGAAAAGAAGATTGGCATCGCATGATAATGCGAGATATATTAAATCATGATATTGATGGCAAGTCTGTTCATCATAAAGATGGCAATGTAGTAAACAACTCTTTAGACAATCTAGAACCCATGTCCCAATCAGAGCATGCTAAGATTCATGGTTTAGGATTATCTCAGAATAATGAGCATTTTTTTCAGCACAATAAATTCCCCAAAGTAGGGGAAGCGAACGGGATGCATAACAAGAGTCCATTTTGGATGGATTCTGAAAAGGTAAAATCTTACAAAGAAAAACAATCAGAAATATTATTTGAAGCAGGTCGAGCGGCAGAAATGCAAAAAGAAGCCGCGAAACAAAAGATGCTTAATACGGCATATATGATAATCAACAATGGTTATCCCATAGATGATTTTCGCTCATATGTGCTTGGACGAAAGAAAACCATTGGCAGGATAGCATCAATATCTCAATTGGGAAAAAAGATAGACAATCAATTTGGGAGTTACGATAATTTTGTGGCAGAAGTTAATAGCAATAATCATCGGGTTATCTCAGTGGAAACGATTGGTGTCATGCCAGTATATGATATAGAGGTTGATTGTCCTACTCCTGATGACAAAAGCCCTCAGAGTGGACATAATTTTGTCATTTGGCCTGATAATAGCCCCGTAGGAAGTGGTATTGCGGTGTTTAATAGTCGTCGAGCGGCGAAGATGGTTAGCTTGGATATTGATCATCCCGAAATCCGAGATTTCATCAACTGGAAGTTACGAGAAGAGCAAAAGGTGGCCAGCCTTGTATCTGGCTCACAAACCAACAGCTTGCTTTTGAATGCTATCATGGGCACTTGGGTTGAGCTTGGTGATGAGGCCAGTTATGAGCATGAAAGCATCAAGCCCCTAATTGTCGCTGCTGTCCAGCACAACGTCGAGCCAAACTATATCGATAGGGCAATCAAGTTGGCAGAGCAGGGCCACTCTTCAATGCCTTTCGTTCGTTTGAATAATGATTTCAACGGAGAAGCCTACCATACTGTTTCAGGCCAGAACTCGAATAATTCCATCGGTATCTCGGACGATTTCATGGATGCCGTTCGTCATGGCCGTAAGTGGAAATTGATCAACCGCAAGGATGGGTCTGTGGCGGATGAGCTTGAGGCACTTGAACTTTGGAATGAAATCAATTATGCGGCTTGGTCCAGCGCTGATCCTGGCATTCATTTCCATGGGTCAATGAACGCTTGGCACACTTGCGCGGCTGATGGTAGGATTCATGCAACCAATCCGTGTTTTACAGCAGAAACCAGAATAGCTACACCAAATGGATTAGTCAAGATTAAAGATCTTGTTATAAAATCTGTTAATACTGGAAAAATGATACCTGTTTTCACAAAGGATGGTGAAATAAGTACCCCATCAGCCTATATGGTTACGGGGCAAAACCCCATATGGGAAGTAGAATTGTCAGATGGCAGGATTATTCGATGTACAGAGAACCACAATTGGTACATAGATGGAGTAAAAATACAAACTAAGAATCTTGAAAATGGGATGGTGGTAGATTTACTATCAGGATCTTCTTTGAACTATGAGGGAGATCCTAGTTTGCCAGCCGATAACACTTTAAAGAAATATGTAGGAAAAGGATGTAGAAAAGATATCAACAGCAATATTCCTTCTGAGTGGACCGAGGATCTTGCTGAAATAATAGGATATTTTGTGGGAGATGGGTCATATTGTCAGTCAAAAAGATACCACAGTACCACTTGGATTTTCGGAACTAATCAAGAGGATAATGGCCCACTGGCAGATAGGTATAAGGGCATTTTGTCCGATTTATTGGGGGGATATAAGGTTCAGGATAATTTTACATCTTCCAACTGTAGGGTATTAAGAATAACCAGAAAACCATTCATGGATTTCTTAATAGATCTTGGGTGTAAGAAATCTAAAGCTAATAAGAAGCGGGTTCCAGAATCTATATTTAAGGCTCCATTAAATATAATATCTGCCTATCTAAAGGGGTATTTTACAGCCGACGGAACAGTCTATGGTAAAGAAGAAGAGGGGAGTGTTAGCGTCTCTGTAGCTTCTACCTCTAATAAAATGCTACAAGATGTTCAAATGTTATTAGATCTTATGGGGATTCGCTCTCGGATATCCCTAATGAGAGAAGGAGAGGAGAATTATATCGATGGCAAATATGATACTAATGATTGTTATAGATTAACAATAGACACTAGAGACGTAGAAATCTTTAGAGATAAAATATCTTTTGCCCTAAAATATAAGAGTGAAAGATTGAACAATTTATTATCGCATCGAAATCATATTAAGGCAAGATCAAAAGATAAGCTCACCACTATAGTTGGTGTTAAAAATACTGGGGAAATAGAAACAACCTATAATCTCACAGAGCCAATAAATAATTTGGTTTTTGCGAATGGTGTTCTAATAGCGCAGTGTAGTGAATATGTCTTCCTAGATAACACAGCTTGTAACCTAGCCTCCATCAAACTGACCAAGTTCTATTCAGATGGGACTTTTGATACAGATACATTCCTTCATGCCGTTAGATTGATCACGGTAGTCTTGGAGATGAGTGTTTCCGCAGCTTTGTTGCCAACTAGAAGTATGGCGGCAGGAACCCGAGACTATAGGACTTTGGGGCTTGGGTTTGCTGACGCTGGTGCTTTGGCGATGCAAATGTGTTTACCTTACGGCAGTGAAGGGGCAAGAGCTTTCATCGGCGGTGTAACCGCATTGATGACTGGACAGGCTTATAAGGTCAGCGCCGAAATGGCGAAAGAAATCGGGCCGTTTGCTCGATACGACGCCAACAAAGAATCAATGCTACGTGTTATCCGCAACCACAGGTTCGCGGCCTATGACGCTCCGAATGATGAGTATGAAGACCTGAAGATTAAGCCGATGGGTCTAAACATTGACGAATGTCCTGAATATCTTTTACAGGCTGTTCGTCAGACTTGGGATCAAGCCCTAGACTCTGGAACAAAATGGGGGTTCAGAAATGCTCAGGTGACAGTCATCGCGCCGACAGGAACAATTGGGCTTGTTATGTCTTGCGACACGACGGGGATTGAGCCTGATTTTGCATTGGTCAAGATGAAGAGATTGGCTGGCGGTGGCTATTTGGTCATAGTCAACCAGAGCGTTCCAAAGGCCCTGTCATCTCTCGGATATACCGATGAGCAAGTTGAAGCCGTGATTCAGTACATTACTGGTCATAGAACTTTCACGGGCGCACCTCATATCAATGTCCAGACATTGAGAGAAAAGGGATTCGCCGATGAGAACATTGAAGCTTTGGAGAAAGCCCTGGTTGGCGTCATGCGCATTGACTATGCCTTCAATAAGTTCTCTTTAGGAGAAGATTTCTGCTGTAATGTTCTAAAGTTTGATCCGAAGCAGCTTGTTGATCCCAACTTCAATATGTTGTTGGCTCTAGGATTTTCTCAGGAACAAATCGAAGAAGCCAATGACTATATCTGCGGCTACAGAACGATTGAAGGCGCTCCATACGTAAACGAAGAGCACTATCCTATTTTTGACTGCGCCAATAAGTGCGGGGATTATGGTCAAAGATATTTGCCATACGAATCTCATATTAAGATGATGGCGGCAGTGCAACCTTTCTTGTCAGGGGCCATATCAAAGTGCATCACGGGTGAAAGTCTTTTGACAACAGACAGGGGTATGATAAGAATCGGGTCTTTGAGAAACAATGAAAAACCGGACAATTTTAGCCCTCTTTCCATGAGAGTGCCGTCTCATGATTCTAAAACAACTAATACTAACTTCTTTTATTATGGAGGTTTTAAGCCAGTAAAAAGAATCAAATTGAAAAATGGGCATGAAGTGACTGGAACCTTTAATCATCCTTTGTATTGTATTTCTGATGATGGTAAATTAGAATGGAAAATGCTTCAGGACATTACAAAGGGGGATTATGTAGCTCTTAAGTTGGGATCTGATATCTGGTCTAAAACTTCCTATGTCTTCAACTATCAGATTAAAGAACCATATGGTTGCCAAAAAACAATAACTATACCTATAGAAATGACAGATGATTTAGCATGGTTGCTAGGACTATATGCTTCTGAGGGGTGTGCCATAGAATCTACATATTCCGTAAGTATAACCCACTCTGATACAAGGGTATTAGATAAAGCTAATAGTATATTCTCTGAAATATTTGATGTAATTGGAAGAATATCTCAGAGTGGAGGCAGATGTCCTTCACTGATTATTAATTCTAAACATTTGTACGAATTCTTCATATATCTAGGCATAGGTAAAACATCATACATCAAAACTATTCCAGATTGCATACTTCAGTCGTTGAAGAATCATGTTGTAAATTTCATGAATGGGCTATTCTCCGATGGATATGTTATTAAAAACCAGGCAAAGATAGGGATATGTTTGTCCTCTAAACAAATAATTGATGACCTGAGATATGTACTTGATAATATGGGTATTCTAAGTAATACCATAGAAAAATATAATAAAGACTATGACAGGAATTATTATGAACTATATGTATCGGGAAGAGAGGCTATATTATTGTCTAACATAATACTTTTCAACGAAGACTATCGTCAGATATTGTTAGATGACATGAAAAACCGTAGTGTAGGGAATTCGTCTTCAGACATTATTCCCAATGTGTCTCGTCAATATCTGTTTTCTTTGGTTCCTAAAGACCTAAGAAGCAAATATTATATATTAAATGATCCTAGAACGAAACATGTTTCTCGTCAAACCATTTTAAACATGGTAGATGATGGAATTGATATCCCCGAAGACATTGCAAACATTATAGAACACAATATTCGATTTTCTAAAGTTGAGATATCGGAATCTCAAGGGATGAGAGAGGTATTTGATATTTCTGTACCAAAATCTCATTCATTTATTGCTAATGGTATTGTCAACCATAATACCATTAATATGAATTCTGAGGCAACGATCCAAGATGTAGCTGATTGTTACCAGCTAGCATATGATTCTGGCTTGAAAAGTGTCGCCTTGTACCGAGATGGATGCAAATTGTCTCAGCCGCTCAACACGAAGTCCACAGATATTTTCTCGGAGATTCTTGACGCAGTTGATCTTATGGATGAATTATCCGATGCCCAGGCAAGCCCTGAAGAGATTCACAAGGCTCAAAGGAGAAGACTTCCGTCACAACGCTTCGGGGTAACCCATGAGTTTAAGATTGGTTCTTTGCCGGAAGAGGGCGAGATTGATTTGCGCCATAAGGTCTTTCTGCGCACGGGCGAGTATCCCGACGGACACCTGGGTGAAATCTTCATTGATTACGCAAATGAAGATTCATTCGCCAGAACTGTTTTGGGATTGGCCGCTAGGATTACTTCGGTCTCATTGCAGTACGGCGTCCCACTGGAAGAGTTCTGCGACATTTTCATGAGTATCAACCAGGAGCCTTCGGGGTCTGTTGAACACGATAATGTTGTTCAGGGTAAGTCCATTTTTGACGTAATCGGACGAATCTTGGCCTACAAATATCTTGGCGTAGAAGATGTTATCCATTATACGGATGAACAAGTGGCTAAGAGAAATGGCAGCGCCAATAAGAACCCCGCCGTGAAGCAGGCACCAAAAGAAAAGAGTGCTTCCGTCAAGCTGGTTAAGCCGTCTATGAAGCAGTGTGAGCGTTGTTTCAGCCACCGTACCGCCGAGATCTCGTCTTGCACGACTCAATGCATGGACTGTCACCATGTCTGGGGATCCTGCTCGTCGTAAATTCATCGAATCGACTAGAAACTCCCTTCGGGGGCTGTTATAATGACCTTGCGCTGTAATAGCCCCCGAAGGAGATAAACATGGCATTTTCCAAAATCGAATTTTGCGAACTCTATTACGTGAAGGCTCTCCCCTTCAAAAATGTGGCCGCAAATCTTGGAATTAGTGAGCAAAATCTAAGCTATCATATGAAGAAGAACGATTTCCAGTCTCGGGACAGAAGCCTGACTGAGAAAGACAGATTCAACATTATTCAATCAATGGCTGATCTTTGCATGGGAGAGGATTTTGATGCAGATGTTCGCAAGGTTTCGATTTCTACTCAGCGCCGTGGTGCTGACATCTGCAACCTGATCTGGCCCATCTGGGAACAGAAATTCAACAAGAATGCTCATTCGGACATGTATCCAATCATTTCTGCTGAAACTCAATCCGAATCTATTGTTGAAACAGTTGTCGGCCCCGTTGCCTCTGTCCCCGTTAGTATCTATAGATTGGACAGAGAGATTGAAATGCCAGCTTATGCAACGGATGGGTCTGTTGCCGTCGATCTAAGAGCAAGATTACCTGTGACCATTCGGCCACGAGACATGGCAGTTGTGCCTTGCAACATCATCGTCAAGATTCCTGATGGTTACGGACTCTTCTTATTGCCCCGC
>Ga0210057_1009835_pt1 | contig 10957 bp, 10 predicted proteins | sample CryGeyCG2114_010_2_FD_183968 | JGI IMG/M metagenome (GOLD analysis project Ga0210057, IMG submission 183968) | Groundwater microbial communities from aquifer - Crystal Geyser CG10_big_fil_rev_8/21/14_0.10 (SPAdes) (version 2) | ecosystem: Environmental > Aquatic > Deep subsurface > Groundwater ...
AATGGGCTGATCTTGAAATAATGCGGGCTTGCCCTGAGGAGCATAGCGACGAAGGGCCGGTAGCTCAGGCGGTAGAGCATTCGCCTCTTAAGCGAATTGTCCTGGGTTCGAGTCCCAGCCGGCTCACAAATCAGAACTTTTGACCCCGAACCGTGAGGCAAAATGGTTCAGAATTTCTTGAGGTAACTTTAATTCCATTTCTAACCTATTCGGTATTAGTTGATCAGCCTTCTTCCTTCCAGCGATCTTATCTTTTTTAGTTACAGGGCGTGAGTAAATAGTAATACTGCTAATGAGCATATGGAGAATGTCAAAAATCTCTTGTCTCCTTTTATAAATATCTTCGAGTGTTTTTACATACTTTTGAGAAAATAGCTTGAGAGTGTTGATATAACCAACTGAAAGTGAGTTCTGTGCTATTTGATGCTCCGTTTTCTCCAGTTCTATTTTCAATGTTTGTTCTTTAGCTACAATCGAGCTCGTTTTGGTTCGTAAAACCTTGAGATCAATAAATCCACCTTCATGTTGTTCTTTCAGTCTGGCTATACGGCTAGGGAGGTTATTAAGTAGTCCTTTTATTTCTTCTCGCTTGTTTTGTAACTTCTTTATTTCGAGGCGAGACGACCTGAGCTTTTGTTGATAGTTATATACAGCAAGGGGATTATTTAGTAGTTGTTTTGTCATCTCAACGACATAATTTTCTAATGGTATTGCCGGAATGGGGATAGCTTTGCAAATTGTCTGATTTTTTGTTGTATTCTTCCTGCCACATTTGTAGGCATAGGCATAAACTGGAGCATTAACATTTTTATCTAATTTTTTCCTGTCCCCAACCCAAGTTGCCAGATCCTCATCTTCTTCATTATCTCTTCGACAGCAATCGCATTTCAATAATCCAGAAAGCAAATAAACATGGTCTCCTGCTGTTTTGTTAATCGTGTTAGCTAATTGTTTTGACTGTTTTAATAGAGTCTGAGCTTGCTTAAACATGTAAAAATCAACAATGCTTGGGTGTTGATATGGCGAAAGCGCCCATTCTTCTTTAGGTATGGGCTTGGAATTACGTGTTTTACCATAGTAGTATTTACCGATATAAGTTTCGTTGGCTAAAATCTCTCGAACTCTCTCTGATCGCCAAAAATATAAATCATTTTTCTTTCTAACTTCACCTGCTCTCTTGTGATGTTGCACCGCAGAGGCTTCTGGTGATGGTATCTCCTGCCTCGTCAGATAATCTGCAATCTGTTGAGATGATAAACGCTCGTTGACAAACTTGTTGAAAATTAACCTTACCACCTTGGCTTCTTCTTCAAATACCACGAGCCTCTTATCAGTATCTTTCTTATAACCATAGATCGCGTTTGCTCCCATAATTACTCCGTTTTTAATAGCCTCAGCTCTTCCTGCTTGTGTTCTTTCTTTGGTAGTTTCAATTTCAAGCTCGGCAATGACACCAACAATACCAAGCATTGCTTTGCCAAACGGTGTTGATGTATCTATGCTTTCATTAGCAGAAAGAAATTGAATGTCGCTCTCTTCAAAAAACTCAATAACTTCAAGAAGTATCTTTAATCTTCTGGCAAAACGATCAATCTTATAAACCGCTACTACATCGAACGGTTTTTGCCCTTCTCCTGCCAGTACAATATCCTCTTTAAGTTGAGAAAAGGCTGGTCTTTCATCGAGTGGAGTTGTTCCACTTATGCCTTCATCAACGTAGATATATTTTTCTCCAGCCAGTTTCATTTTATCTCGACCGTCATCTAATTTTCCTTTAGACTGCAACAGTCCAGTCAATGAAGTTTTTTGTAAGTCGAGTCCATACTTCTCTACCTGATCGTCAGTTGAAACTCTCAAATATAAAGCTACCCGTAGCTGATTTTGTTCTTCCAATTTATTCATTTTAATAGATAGGGCTACACTACCCAGAATATAGTATTTGTATCCCTATAAAGGCTTTAGCGATATTTCTGGTAATGTTAAGTATAGCGCTTTATTAGTAATTTTTGTATAATTAAGTTAAGGTATGTTAAAGAATAACACAACATTATCCAAGTTATTAACTATTCGCCAAGCAGCTGAAATCTTGAATGTTCATGTTGGGACTTTGAGACGATGGGACAAAAGTGGAAAATTAAAAGCAATTAAACTAAGTGAACGAGGAGACAGAAGATACAAACAAGAAGATATTGAGAATTTTATAAACCTGAGAAAAAAATAAAAACTTGGTTTCCTCTTATAAAATATATTTTTCTGCAATAGCATTTACAGTATATCCGGTTTCAACAATCCTCTTAGTTCTTCGAAACTCACTTTAGCCAAGCGTGTACCGTAAGCATAAGGCCCAGCTTGATAAGGATCAAATATAAAAGTTAGGTAATCTTTACCCATTACAAACTTTTGAAAACTTTTGGCATCGGCCTTAGCTCCATCATCTAAAAAACTTTGGAATCCTTCGTCCCAATTTCCTTCATCTTTGTATCCTTGTGTTAATTTTTCCTTAACTAAATCGCTTAGTTTGTTTAAGTAATCAGATTTTTCTTCAAATATATCTTGAATGGTTAAGCTCTTGGATTGGTTAATAGAATAATTGATTACACTCGAAAAATGCACCGGGTGAACTGCCCCTTCTGGCATAACGGTGATACTTATTATTGCCGAGATAATTTTGGTATCAGCTCGTTCCACGGTAGTGTCTCCTGTCCAGTTTTCCGGAAGTTCCGATTTTTCAGTGTTGTAAATAATTTCGGCTGACTGGCTGGCAAAGTCATTGAATTTAATCATTTGCTCCTCAGATAAGCCGGAACTTACCTGAGGATATGAGAAGTTAATCTTCTTATTCGGAATTTCAAAATCTATTAACTTAACCTCAATAGGTGAAGCGATTACTGGTGTTGGTGTTGGTATTTGTATTTGGGTTTGAGTATTAGATTTATTATTTGCCTTAAAATTCCAGACTATTATTGCCCCGATCAAAATAATTGTAAAAAATATGAATAGTCTTTTTAACATATCAGTGATATTTTAAGTATAGCTTTGTTTTTCGCTTATACACATATTTATCGTAATACTCCCCATTATTATATGCTTGAACTTTTTCAGCAGTATCTAAAGGAATAAGAGTAACTTTATCACTTCCGGCAGTATATCTTTCAATAAAATCTCCCAAAAACTTTTTATTAAGCGCATTTTGATAGGTAATTTTATTCATTCCTTCAGTGGTAAAAGGGATTCGATGCAGTAATCCATTTTTGAACAGATATACTCTGTATTTAATGTTAACGTCAGCATCAACAAACTCTTCTTTTAATAATTTGGCATTCCCAGATTTGAGATGTCGTTCCATTGTCATTAAGCAAAACTTTTCTTTTCCTTTAGCGTCAGCGCTTTCATAGGCTTTCGCGATAATACCTGCTCTTGCCCAAATCCAATCACCTTTACCTTTCTGCATCATTTTCCATAGCTTGTTTGTTTACTTTTTAGTTCCGTGTATCATTATGCTTTTACACATCTTATAGAACTCGTCAAATGTTTGAGGAAAACCCTTTGGAGGTTTTTGTGCTTGCATTGAATTTAATACACTTTTCATTGTTTTGAAATTGTATTTCAATCACTCAGTTTCAAGAATCTCAAAAATCTTCTGCCAAATGCTGAAGTAACAAAACCACCTTGGGAATAATACTGAGGGCTTTTAACTCCTTCTAATAATTCTTTCTGGGCAGGAAGTTCCTGAATTGAAGCAGTATTGTTATTTAATGGGTGAATTAAATCTTGGGATTCAAGTCTTTGTATTGATCTACTAATCATAATTTCATCAATCTGTGTGGGTTTCATTAGACTAACAATATTAGCAAAGCTCGTCCCCCTTGTTTTCCCTGAACTAAGTAAAAACTTGAACTGTGTATCAATTTGCAAGAAAACTTTCATATCAACACAATCAATTGATAGTAACGATGATAAAATCAGATCTTTTGCTGTTGGCGGTATAGTCAAATCGCTTAGAGCTGACGCAACATATTCAGCAAGTAAAACATCAAATCCCTTGCCGGGTTCTGTCATCAATTTTCTCATAATGTCTTCTCTCTTAAATACTATTGTTCCTTCCCAATACTCTTTAGCTTCATCTTTGATTTCCAAATGACTCAATCGTTTATCTAGTTCGTTATCAAAAGACTCAAGTTCTTTTAATCGTTTTTCGTTAGCTACCTCCTCGTAGTAGTTAGTTGCTATCCCCAGAGCTGTCTGTAGTGATGCACTAGCCATACTACCTATCCCCGGAATTGCAGAAAGTAGGTTTGGTGCATTTTTTAACACCGCCTTGAAGAATAAACTTTTATGAGGAATATCTATTGAGGGTTGAGTAATAAGCCCTGCCTCAGGTTTGTCTATTTTAGATATATTTTTGTTTTTCATAGTTTTTATTGAGCTATGGATCAACTAGCTTGTTTCTTTTTTTCTGCTTCAATTTCTTCTCGCGTGTAAAACGATTGAACGCCAATTGACTGCCAGAAAAATCCACCCCCAAACTCTTCTCGTTTAATTTTACTAAAGCTAGTAATTATTACCTGACGAATCTCCTCGCTTTTAACACCAAAGAGAGAAGCGAGTTGTTTTTGAAAATCCTGATCATATTTGAGCTTGTCAATTAAAGACTTAATTCTACTTGAATAAAATCTTCCAAAATCTGGCCAGAATCTTTCATTTTGGCTTTGTATTAACATCGAAATAATAAAGTTTACTTGAAGCTGGTAATCAATAATTTTCCCTTCAAGTCGTGGAGATAATTCAGGAAGCCAAACATAGGTTTCAAGAAGTGATCTGATGTGATCTCCAACTTTGCTTGCAGATCCACCCAAAGCCTCACAATAGTGAATATGGTTGTATAAATATAAAGGGAGAGGTTCTCCTTCATTATTGTCATCTTGAACCCTCGTGTGTAAAAGTATTTTGAGCGGCTTCAGATTATTGTTTGCTAAACAAACCATTCCAACCGTGTATTCGATGATAACTGGTAGGATTTCTGGTATAGCAAGGAGAGCTGTAAGGCCAGATTTCCCTTTTTCCCAATCGAGAATTGTTGTGACTACATCGGAATAAACTTTCATTTGTTCTTCTGAGCCAAAAACAGCAGTCACGCCTCCAAGAAGTATTAGTTGATATGCAGCAGCTTCTAGTTGTACAACGGCATTAGGTATTTTTGAAACATCTGATCCTACTTCATTAAAAATCATTTCCCATTCAATTTTCAATTGTTTGATTAGTTTCCAGCAGAAACGTTCAAAAATTATCTTCTGCCTTGTATCTTGTTGATCGTAGCCGGAAGCCACAAAAGAAATAACCTCATTAAGTTGCTTCTGTTGCTGTTTATCCGAGAGTTCTATTTCAGGGATTGCATAGCTTGATGCAGCGAGTTGAGTATATCTGGGTATCTCCAGCAGCGTTGGAGCGATTTTAAGGGGTTTTTTGCAAACCGGTAAATATACTGCACCTTCTAAGCTGATTTTTGCTGTTGGCGTTTGAGTATGACCATATTTATCCTTTGCTCTTTTTGTTACTTCCTCAATAACAGGCATTACTATGTCTGTAACAGGGTATGTATCTTTATCTCTCTGTTTTTGCAATTCATCAAGAACAAAGAAAGTAAAAAGACCATTTTGATTATCGGGATCTTCCCACGCTTTTTCATCTTTTTTACTAGCTGTAAATACTAAGCTGCCTTTCCCAAAAACCTGATCCGATAGGGTTTTAACACTTTTGAGATCTTTTGTGTTGGGGTAGGAATAGCCCTTACTGTTGATTGACCCACTAAAACAACTATCAACGAATATATATGCCGCTTTGCAGTTGATTTTATCGAATACCTCTTTCAAATAATCCACAGACACAGAAGAGCTAGGAATATCAGGAGTTGCGTCGAAAGGAATAAGGTAGTGTTCTAGTGATGTTCCATCTTGATTTTCAGCGGTTGAGCCGTGTCCAGAAAAGAAAAAGAAAAATGCGTCATCATTTCCAACCGCCAGTTTTAATTCTTTACCCAACGCTGTTCTAATTTCTGAGAGTGTGGCCTCAGAATTAACCAGGAGCTTTTTATACCCAATGTCGTTAATGTTTGAGGTGAATAATGTATAGAAGTCAGTAGCATCCTTGTCAGCAAACTGAAGGGTGTTCACGAAGCTGTTTTGATGTTTTGAAATGCCAATAGCTAAGATGTGATATTTCATAAACTTACTGTTGATTTTTTAACAGTAATGTTAAATAATGATAAGTACAATATAACGAAGATATGGATAAAATTCAATACTATTCAATCAAAGAAATTGCTAAGATGTTGAAAGTTGCATATCTCACTGTTTATCGGTGGGTTCAATCGAAACAACTAATAGCGCTAAAAGCGGGAAAACAATATAGAATTAGAAAAAGAGATCTAGACAATTTTATGAATGGTTACAAGGGGTGACATGTTAGATACAATTGAAAAAATCTTACAAGATGGCGTTGGTAAGGGGTATTTCCGTCTACTAAATGAAGGCACAAAGATTGAGTATTTACCTTCCGGACATAAGGAAAACCTTGATGATCCAGAGGAAAAAGTAAGAACTGAGTATTATTTCAACTTGCTGGAAAAATATCACTACTTCGGTTCACGCATTGAGCTTGAAGTTGAAATGCCTGACCGTACACCAGAACGGTATGCAGATATTGTAATTTATGAAGATGACACAAAGAAAAAACCTTACGTTGTTGTTGAGTGCAAAAAAGACGGTATATCTGATGCTGAGTTTGAACAGGCTACTAAGCAAGCCATAGCCAATGCTCGTATTCTTAAAGCCCCTTTTGCTATCTGTGTAGCCGGTAACACTCGCAGAGCGATGGAAACTGAAAATTGGAACGACAAAGAACCGGAAAAAGCAACAATCACAGATATTCCTATTTCTTACGGCAAGATCGAAGAGTTTAGATACAAAAAGGGTGATCCAGATTGGGATTTGAAAGTTCTTGATAAGTCTGAACTTAAACGAGCGCTTGAAAAATCACACAACACGCTTTGGGCTGGTGGGAAAAGAAACCCAACAGTTGCTTTTGATGAATTGTGTAAAATTATCTTTGTGAAGATTCGTGACGAGAAACGCGGTCGCAAAGTTGGTGATTACTACGCTTTCCAAATTAAGACTCACGAAAAGGCGGATAGTGTTTATAAACGGATCAATGACATTTATCTTGAAGCTAAAGAGCGAGATCCTGAAGTATTCAAAGATAAGTTAGATATTAACCCTGAGGAGCTATACACAGTTGTAGGACATTTACAGGGTATTTCACTTAACAAGACAGACCTTGATACTAAAGGTGTCGCTTTTGAACAGTTTATGGCGGATTTCTTCAAAGGGAAAAGTGGTCAATACTTTACTCCTCGCGAGATTGTGAGTTTTGCTGTCAAGATGATGAGTATAAAAAATGATGACGTGGTATTAGATCCGGCTTGTGGATCAGGTGGCTTTTTATTACACGCACTTGATGAAGTTCGACAACAAGCAGAGGGATACTTTGAAAACGATGAGTCTGAGAAATATCGCTACTGGCACGATTTTGCACAAAATAACTTGTTTGGTATAGAGATTAACGACTCAATCGCTCGTGTCGCAAAGATGAACATGATTATTCACGATGACGGACACACAAACGTCATTGGAAACGATGCACTTGAGAGTATTGATAAAATGACTACTAAAAATCCGGGCTTCAAGAAAAATCACTTTGATATTGTTGTAACTAATCCTCCCTTTGGGGCTAACGTAAAGCGGAGTGAACATCCATATTTGGAAGGCTATATACTTGGACAAAACGGTAAAAAAGTACGAGATAATCAGAAAACGGAGATACTTTTTATTGAACGCTGCATCGAGTTTTTGAAGCCGGGTACAGGACAAATGGCAATTGTTTTACCTGATGGTGTTTTAACAAACTCATCACTTCAATATGTTCGAGATTTCTTGATGGAACATTGTCAAATCTTAGCCGTTGTATCTTTGCCACCATTTGCATTTTCGCACTATGGGGCGGGTGTAAAATCATCACTCGTATTTGTTCGTAGAAATGACGGTTCTCACAAGCTAAATCGTTATCAGATATTTATGGCTATCGCTGACCATATTGGTTATGAAGCGAATGGTAAACCAGATCCCAAAACTGACCTGCCAAAAATAATTGCTGAATATAAGAAGTTCAAAGAACAATATGTCTAATCAATCACCTAATATATTTACAATTTGGAATGACAAGTTGGAAGGTCGTATTGACCCCCTATTCTACGATCCCAAAATCATTAGCTTACTTGAGACACTCAAGCACAAGAAAACCTATAAATTGGGTGATTTAATCGAAAGTATATCTGGTGGAGCTACGCCAAGAGTGACTGAAGACTTTTATGTTGAAACTGACGGCGTACCCTTCTTACGAGTTCAGAATATCACGGAGGTAGGTATTAAACTGGATGATGTTAAATACATAAAAAGAGAAGTCCACGAAAATCAATTAAGACGATCACAACTACATGCTGGTGATCTTGTTTTTACTATTACTGGAAGAATTGGAAGTGTTGCCGTAGTGCCTGAACATTTTGAAGGGAATATAAATCAACATTCTGTGCGTATTCATCTAAAAAGTGAGATTTGTGGAATTAAAATACTTCCTGAATATGTGGCGGTTTTTTTTAATACAGACTTCGGTAGGAAAATCTCCTTACGAAGTGTGACAGGTGGTACGCGTCCGGCGCTCGACTACGAAGCTCTAAGAAGCCTAGTTGTTCCACTACCTTCATTCTCAACTCAAAAGGAGATCATGGAAAAAGTACAAAAGGTATATGCAGAAAAACAAAAAAAAGAAGAGGAGATTAGATCAATCCTTTCTTCAATTGATGGTTATGTTCTGAACGAATTAGGCATCGTTTTCGAGAGAGAGAGTAAGTGAAGTCTCACCAGAAACCTATGTAATATGGAGCGATTTAATTGAAAAAAGAATTGACCCAATGTATTTTCATCCAGCGCGAATTAACGCTGTTGATGGAATAAAAAAATCAGGTTTACCTATTGCTCCACTAGATGATGTGGTTGAGTTCCGTAGAGATCTTGTAAACGAAATACCCGCAGATATGCCATATCTTGGGTTGGAAAATGTTGTCTCGAACTCTGGCGAGTATATAGAGAGTGGAGAGAAGGAAAGTATTAGCAGCGCATTCGTATTCAAAAAAGGAGATGTGTTATTCCCTAAATTGCGTCCATACCTCAACAAAGTTTTCTATGCTGACTTCGATGGTATTTGCTCCACCGAGTTCCACGTCTTGCAAGCAAAGAAGTGTGACGCTTATTTCTTGTATTTATTTCTTGGTAGATCTGTAGTTGTGGAACAAACAAGCCGGTTAATGACAGGAAATACATTACCCCGGCTTCAAACTGAAGATGTAGAGAACCTGTTAGTGCCTCTTCCAAGCAAAGAAAAGCAGGAGGAAATTACTGAAAATGTACGAGAGTTTTATGGGAAAATGAGATCCCTTCGTGATGAGGCAGATGAAAGTTTATTTGAAGCGCAAAAACAAGTGTCAGCAATGATCTTTAATTAGGATCTGCTATACTAAAATAGTTAATCGCAAAACGAAAAAATCGAGCGATTTGTCCAAGAATACTTTTGTGGCAAGTCGCTTTTTTATTGCTTATGGAAACAATAACTAAACAAAAAAGGGCTTCAAAGAAGTCCTTAAAACATATTAGGGAGCTTTCTAAATTAAAGAGTAAGTTTATTGAATACTTCTCTGAATTACCCATTCAAAAACTAGCAGCAAAGTTCATTGGTAAATCCGAAAATACAATCTGTAACTGGAAAAAGAACGATAAAAGATTTTGTGACCGGTTACTCAAGGCAGAATCACAATGGGCATTAGATAATGCAAGGTCTGTTAAGAGTAAAGAATGGTTGTTGGAACGAATAATGAAAGAGCATTTCGCACAACAAGTGAATGTTGAGCATGGGGTTAGTGAGGAATTAGAGACAGAACTTAATAGGGTTCGAAGTTGGTTTCCATCAAGTTCTGGTAATCAGTAATGCAACAATTTAATCAGCAGGCTTCACCTCAATTTATTGACCCAAATACTAATGAAAAGTTAGGGGGATTTACTCCGCGACAAAGAACCTTAGACGCTTTAGCTTTTTATAACTTCAAAGATGATGCTGGCAATATAATCAAATGGTCATTAGGGCAAATAGAGATTATTGATTGTATCCTTTGGCGGTCAGCGCCAGACGCAAAGAAGAGAATTGAAATAATAGCTGCTACTCAATATGGTAAATCTCTGGCGGTGGCAGCCGGAGTTATTATACGAGCCTCTCTAAACCCTGAGAAATGGGCGATAGTTGCCGGAACGACTGAAAAAGCAAAAATTATCATGGAATATGCAATTATGCTTTCTTTGAATAGTGCAATAATAAGGACTCAATTTACAGCCGACACCCCTCTTGATAGGTTAAGAATGAAAAGAAGTGCAGAGAGGCTTACTTTTAGGCGTAAGGGAGAGATTAGGGTGTACTCAGCCGAAGCTAAGCGAGTATCTGAGACAAGTAAGAGCCTAATGGGTTTTGGTGCACCTAACATCATTGAGGACGAATCAGCGCTCATTGGAGACGTACTACAAGCGACGGTAATGCGTATGTTAGGCGGTACTGCCGACAACTTCTTGATTAAGATTGGTAATCCGTTTAATCGCGGACACTTCTGGCGCACTTGGACAAATGGTAACTATTACCGGATATTCATAGATTATCAGCGAGCCTTGACAGAGGGTAGATACACCCAAGCGTTCATTGACGAAATGAAAGAAGAGGCCATGTTTGATATTCTCTACGCCTGTTTGTTCCCAAAAGAAGGTACAATGGACTTAAAAGGTTGGACACCTCTATTAACGGTTCAGGA
>Ga0210057_1009836_pt1 | contig 10957 bp, 9 predicted proteins | sample CryGeyCG2114_010_2_FD_183968 | JGI IMG/M metagenome (GOLD analysis project Ga0210057, IMG submission 183968) | Groundwater microbial communities from aquifer - Crystal Geyser CG10_big_fil_rev_8/21/14_0.10 (SPAdes) (version 2) | ecosystem: Environmental > Aquatic > Deep subsurface > Groundwater ...
GAAAAAGTTCATGCTTATGCTTCTCAAGCAGGAGAAGAAGGCACATGGGTAAGTCTAGGACAGGGTTGTCTAGATACTTCATTTGATATACCAGATGATCCATCTGACCCAAATTACCTTGCTTGGGCAAAGTATATAAAATTGGTAGATGTTAGTGATTCTGCAGATTTCCCACAAGATGGAGATGGCTACGATGTTGATGGAGTAAAGGCTCTTCATTGTGGGGCTAAATGGGCAGAATTGGCTTCTGCCATCACTGATGTAGATGGAAGATATTGCTTCTTGGGACTTGAAACTGGTCCTTACAATGTAAGCGAAATAATGCAAGATGGTTGGTACAATACAAGCGAACTTGCTTATGATGTATATTTAACCGCTCCAGAAGAACTAGGAGTTGACTTCAGTAACGCACAGGAGCGAAATCCATATTGTGGAGACGGTATTGTTAATCAAGAATGGGAAGAATGTGATTATGGACAAGATGGTGACGGTTGCCAGGCTTGTCAGCTTGATGATGGTTGTGATGATATAGTTTTGGCTCGTGTTAATGTTGATGATGTTCAAAATTGGGGTATTGGCAATATGAGCTCTGATATTTATCTAGGTTCAGCTACAAATATTTTGCCAGCGGGTACTTGGTTCTTGCTTTATGACGATGGAGTTTATGAAGTTGATCTAGATATGGCCGAATTAGGAAGTGAATATGAAGATGTTCCTGGTTTAGCTGTCCAAAGATTAGGGGATGGCCGAGTTAGAGCAGTTATGCATGGTTCTACAACATCAGCAGACAAAGAACACATTGAAGGAAATATTGAGTTTTATAACGCTAGCGCGGAAAATTTACAAAATGATACCTCCAATGATTATCCGAAAGGTAATACATTAGAAGGAGAAAATCTTTTGAATCTTAACGCGGATGGTGATAAAGCTATAGCTTCAGGTAGAGATGAGGTTTGGTTAGTAGACGGCGACATAAGCCATTCATATTTTTGGATGACTACAACAACAGCTGATGATGGATATTATACAGAGTGGAAAATAATAGAAACTTGTGAAGAACCAGTCTGCGGAAATGATATAGTAGAAGGAAATGAGCAGTGCGACGATGGCAATACTGACAATGGAGATGGATGCACCTCACAGTGTATGAATGAATATTGTGGCGACGGAGTTGTAAACAACAATGGCGCTGAAGAATGTGATGATGGTTTAGAAGGATCTAGTACCTGTAGCTTAGACTGTGTTGAAATTTATCCAACTTGTGGCGATGGAGTCTGCGAAGGAACTGAAAATTGTTCAACCTGCTCAGAAGACTGCGGATCATGCGGAGGCGGCGGAGGTGGAGGCGGATCAGTTATAATACTAAGTAGTTCCGGTGGATCTACTCCACCAGTAGAAGAACCTATAGTTTTGGGAGAGGCAGGAGCACCAGTTCTCGCGATCACCAAATTTATTCTTCAGGAATTTGCCAATCCAGGCGATACAGAAGTAGGATATAAGATCGTAGTTACCAACAATGGCAATTTGACCGCATTTGATGTTCTACTTGATGATGTTTTGCCAACTGGTTTGACATATTTTATAGATGGAACCTCCCAAACTTCTTGGTCTCTTGGCGATATCGCTCCTGGAGATAGCAAGGAAGTGACTTACACAGTAAATGTTGGCGAGCAGGTGAGTGCAGGAATTTATACCAATACAGCTACAGTAAGCGCTATCAATCATGACCCTATAAGCGATTCAGCTGATTTGGATGTTAGAATGATTGAAGTTTTGGCTGCCACCGGATTTAGAATCAGCGAGCTTATAGCTTTGCTTCTCGCGCTTTTACTCGCAATAAGCGGAGTTATTTTCTTGAGAAGAAAAACTGCTTAAAGAAATTACAATGAAACAAATATTTACAGACAAGAAAGATTTAGCAAGAGCTCTAGTAATCATACTAGAGCTCTTTGCGGTTGGTATTATAATTTATTTAATTATTCTCCCTTTTTATCCAAGGATAAAATATGAGATTAGTTATAATAAAGAAAGCGCAAAAGAAGAAGCCAAAGATCTAGAAAAAACAAAAGAAAAAGTTCAGGAAATAATAAGAGAAACCAAGGAACAGGAAGCCAATAAAGAAAAAAATGAAAATAATAATGACAACAATGCTGAAAACAAAATAGTTATACCAACTTCAGGCAATAGATTAATCATTACCAAGATTGGAGTTAATGCGCCGATTATAGAGTCTGAAAATGAAAATTATGGCTTATCCAGAGGTTCTTGGCATTTACCAGATAGTTCAACGCCTGACAAGGGAGGAAATACAGTTATAACGGGCCATAGATTCAAATATTTACCTCCAAATAATGTGACTTTTTACCTTTTGGATAAGCTGGAAGAAGGGGACATAATTTCTGTGGTTTGGGATGATAAAGAATATTATTATAGAGTAAAAGAAACAAAAATAGTAGGTAAAACAGAGACATCAGTTTTAAATAAGTCAGAAGAGCCTATTTTGACCCTTTTTACTTGTCATCCTATTTATTCTGAAGAGAATAGGCTTGTAGTTGTAGCTGAGTTGGTAAATTAGTTACAATTTGACAGTTTGGCTATTTACTGATATAATTTATTTATGCAATACTTGAAGAAATTTCGAAAAAAATTAATTTATTTTTTAATTTTAGCCGGTTTTATATTGAAGCTTGGCTTTATGATTTTCAGAAGCAAGAAGATAAAAGGAATTTACGAAAATTTTCAGAAATTTATTGATGAGGAAAAAAAAGAAACAGAAGAGTTTATTGAGGGAGAAGAATCGCTTAATGAATACTGCAAGGACTCAAGCAGTATTTTTAAAGATTATTTTATCCCCTATAAATGCAATGATCATAAGCCAAAAATACTTAGAACCAAGTCTTTGACTATCATTGTAGTGCTTCTTTTGCTTTTGAAGGTTTCTGTCACTGGTTATTTGTTTTTTATTTATCCAAACAAGGCTGAAATGCAGAATAGAATTACCGCAGATGTTTTGGCGCTTGTAAACGAAGATAGAGTAAAAAATGGGTTAGACCCGCTTACTGTCAATCCTGTTCTTTCAGCTTCCGCATCTTTGAAAGCGGACGATATGCTTAATAAAAATTATTTTGCTCACTATAGTCCAGACGGAAAAAGTCCGTGGGATTTTGTAAATAGAAGTGAATATCCCTATCTTTTGTTTGGAGAAAATCTGGCTATGAATTTTTCTTCTGCCAAATCAGCGCACAAGGCTCTCATGAATTCAGAGTCACATAAAAAGAATATTTTAAACGGAAAATACAATGAAATAGGTTTAGCTGTCACAACAGGGCAGATCAACGGGAAAGACACAAATGTCTTGGTTCAATTTTTTGCCAAAAGAAATATTGCGCCTACTCAGAATATTGCTTTAGCTGGAGAAGAGCTAAAAACAGAAGAAAAACCAAATAATGAAACCAAGGAAAATGTTGCAGGATTGGTAGCAAATGATAATAATGTGGCGCCGACTACTCTTGGCTTAGAAAAAATAGCTCCAGAAGAAGTCATAAAAAACCCTATTGAACAAGAGAGTTTGAAAATAGAGCCAGAACAAGAATTCATTAGAGAAGCAGCTCCCGAAATTATCTCCGAAGAAGTTGAGTCTAAATTGGTTGAGACTAACATCGTAAAAGAAATTAAACTTCAAGAAGAAAAAACGCAAATTATAGGACAGACAAATGAAGATGAGAATAATCTAGGCATTCAAGAAAATAGTCAATTAAACAACCAAATAGTTTATTATGATTCTGAAGTTGAAAATAAGGAAGGCGTAGCGGCTAGACTAGTTAGCATATCTAGGTATATTTATATTGCAGTTTTGATTTTTATGATCATTGCCTTGGCTTTGAATATTTTTATCAAGCTTTCTATTCAACATAAGTTAACTATTATTCAGACGGTTTTTGTGATAATTTTGATAATCGGTCTGCTTTCAATCAGATTGCATATGTTTGAAAATATAGTGGATAAAGTAGCAGTTTTGTAAGAAATTAGCTTCTTGGATTTTAGCTTTTTAAGAAGGGGTTAAAACAAAATTTAAGATCTAATATTTAGCGCTTGATGCGCTATTTTTTATGAAAGAAAATAAAAAGAAAAGTGTAATAGTAGCTATGTCGGGCGGTGTAGATTCTTCTACGACCGCTTATTTGCTCAAAAAAGAGGGTTATGAGGTGATAGGGATGTTTATGAGACTGGGTATTGATTCAAAAGTGAGCGAGAACGCTGCCAGGTCTGTGTGCAATAAATTAGGTATTAGATTTTATCCTGTCAATTTGGCTCCACAGTTCAAAAAAGAAGTGATTAATTATTTTATTGAAAGTTATAAAAAAGGATTGACTCCAAATCCTTGTGTGAATTGCAATAAACTAATTAAGTTTAAGGAGCTATTAAAGATAAAAGATGAGATCGGAGTAGATTTTTTGGCAACTGGGCATTATATAAAAAAAATAAAACAAAAAGATAAATATAAAATACTGAAAGGAGATGATCCAAAAAAAGATCAGAGTTATTTTCTTTATAATTTAACTCAAAAACAATTAGATAATATTTTGTTTCCTTTGGGTGAGTACGAAAAAGAGGATGTCAGAAAAATTGCCGACAAGGCAAAGTTGCCGTATCTGACGAAAGAAAGTCAGGATGTTTGCTTCATGAATCAGAGTGGAAAAATAATTGAGCACAATGATTTTTTAAAAAATTATATAAAACAAACACCAGGATCGATTAAAATTATTACTAGCAAGCAAGATAAGAATTTGTCATTGCGAGGAGCGGAGCGACAAAGCAATCTCGGAGACAGAGTTGATAAAAACAAGATCGCCACGCCCCACAAATGTGGGGCTCGCGCTGACAGTGTTATTGGAGAGCACAAGGGATTGCCGTTTTATACGATTGGACAGAGAAGGGGAGTAGAGATCGGTGGGACCGGACCATACTATGTTGTTGAAAAAGACTTTAAAACTAATACACTTTACGTAGTAGAGGATGGTGATGACAAAAGTTTATATAGCGATAGTTTGATAGCTGAAAATGTAAATTGGGTGTTAGGCGTTGAGCCAAAATTGCCATTAGAATGTGAGGCCGTAATTAGATATAGACACAAAGCCATAAGTTGTAAAGTTGTAAAATTAAAAAGTAAAAAGTATAAAGTAGAGTTTGAAAAACCCCAACGCGCAGTGACATCGGGGCAGAGTGTGGTATTTTATAAGATTAGACGCGCGACTACAAATAGCGCACATTTGAATGAGAATAATGAATACGAAGTGTTGGGCGGGGGAGTAATAAAATAATACACAATCTGTCATCCCCGCGAAAGCGGGGATCCAGAAAATTTTACATCGCATGAAGCTTGAAAAATTTTATTATATTTATATATTAGCAAGCGCTAAAAATGGAACATTGTATATTGGTGTAACTGCAAATTTACAGCAAAGAATTAATGAACATAAAGAAAAAATTGTAGATGGTTTTACAAAAAAATATAAAGTGAATTTATTGGTTTATTATGAGACATATCAGTATGTGCAAGACGCAATACTTAGAGAAAAGCAGATGAAGAAATAGAAAAGAGATTGGAAAATAAAATTAATAGAAAAAGATAATCCAAGCTGGAAAGATTTATATAATGATTTGTTTTAATTTTTTATACCATGTCTTTTTCTGGATTCCTACCTACGCAGGAATGACAAAAAGAAAATCCCAACGCGCAGTGATATCGGGGCAGAGTGTGGTATTTTATAAGATTAGACGCGCGACTACAAATAGCGCACATTTGAATGAGAATAATGAATACGAAGTGTTGGGCGGGGGAATAATAGATTAGTAAAGTACATGTTGACAAAAGTATTAAAATATTATAATTTATATTAAGTGGCTTAAGCCATTTTTTGTTCCGTAAAACGCGGGATTAATTTATTCAATAATTATTAAAAATCTCTCATACTCTATAAAAATTTCCTTGCCTAATATTAAATAAAATTAGGTGAAGATAGAGTAGAGGAAGCTCGCCTTCGCTTGAAGCTACGGCGAGGTAAAAGGAAAAAATATGACAAAAATTCCAACAATCGAGGAGATGCTTAAGGCTGGAATGCACTTTGGGCATCGCACAAGCAAATGGCACCCTAATATGGAGCCTTTTATTTTTGGCGCAAGAAATGGCGTTCATATTATTGATTTGGTTAAATCAAGAAAAATGCTAGAGAATGCGCTTGAATTTATGCAAAAATTTGCTCAAGAAGGCAAGATTATTCTTTTCGTAGGTACAAAAATGCAAGTCAAAAAACCTTTGAAGAATATGGCAGAAGAAATTGGTATGCCTTATGTATGTGAAAAATGGCTTGGTGGTTGCTTAACAAACTTTGCTATAATTAAAAAATTAATTAAAAAATACAAGGACTTATTGGTAGACAAAAATGCTGGCAAACTGGAAAAATATACCAAAAAAGAAAGATTGGAGATTGATAGAGAAATCAAGAAATTGGAAGGGAAAGTTGGAGGAATGACAGAAATGAATCGTTTGCCTGATGCTATGTTTATTTGGGATATAAAAACCGAGAAAACAGCTGTGGCAGAGGCCAAGAAAAAAAATATTCCAACTATTGCTATTTGCGATACAAACGTAAATCCCAAAGATATCAATTATGTTATTCCATCAAATGATGACGCTACCAAAACGATTAAATTGATTTTGGGTGTAATAAAGGATACAATTTTGGAAGCCAAAAAAGAAAAATAATAATTAATCAAAATTAAAAAATTATGTCAACATTGGAAACTATAAAAATACTTCGTGAAAAATCAGGCGCTGGTATGGTTGACTGCAAAAAGGCACTAGAAGAGTCTGGCAATGATATAGAAAAAGCCGTGGAAATTCTCCGCAAAAAAGGTATTGCTAAGGCTGCCAAAAGAGGTGAAAGAGAGGCTGGAGAAGGCGTTATTAAGGTGGATGTAGGCCAAGGTAACAAAGAAGGATATATTGTTGAAATAAATTCAGAAACTGATTTTGTAGCGAGAAATGAACAATTTCAGGATTTTGCTAATCAAGTTATGGATTTGATAAAAGAAAAAAAGCCAAATAATCTAGACGAGTTATTAAGTTTGGAAATGGATGAAATGACCGTAAAAGAAAAGCTCGGCAATTTGAGCGGAGTGATTGGTGAAAAACTTGATATTAAAAAATTTAATATTCTCAAAACAGAAGGAACAATCGCAGTTTATTCTCATATGGGAGGGAAAATTGGAGTTTTGGTTTCTTTGGATAAAAGTGGAGAGAACGATCTGGCTTATGAAATTGCTATGCAAATAGCTGCAACTGACCCAAAATGCATTTCCCCAGAAGAATTAGCCGAAGAAGACGTCAATAAAGAAAAAGAAATTTACAAAGAACAATTACTCAAAGAAGGGAAGCCAGAAAATATCATTGAAAAAATAATGGAAGGAAAAATTAATAAATATTTTGAAGAAGTTTGTCTAATCAAGCAAGAGTATATAAAAGAAGAAAAAAAGAAAGTAGAGGATATTCTTGGGGGCGCGAAGGTAGAGAAATTTATTCGATATAGCATGTAAATCATTTATGAAAATTGCTAAAGTACAATTTGTTCCTTGGGATAAAATATATGATTTTTCATGTGGAGAGTTAAGTTTGGAAATAGGGGATAGAGTAATAGTAAACACTGAACTCGGAACCGAAATAGGGGAAATAATAGACATAAAAGAGGTTGAAAAAAAAGAAGATTCAGTAGATAAGGGAAAAAGAAGCATAAAACCAATTTTGAGAAGGGCGACGGTTGATGACTTGGAAAAAATACCTACTCCAAAAGAAAAAACAGAGGCTTTAAAATATTGCAAAAAGATGAAAGAGAGATTGGACCTTTCTATGAAATTTATAGATGCTCATTTTTCTTTTGATGGAGCTAGGGTGACTTTTGTTTTTATAGCCGATGGCAGAGTAGATTTTAGAGAATTGGTAAAAGATTTAACTCGCCATTTTGGCAAGTCTATTCGTTTGCAGCAAATAGGAATCAGGGACGAAGCAAAAATGATGGGAGATTTTGGGCATTGCGGTAGGAATCTTTGTTGTAAGGGGCATTTAAAAGAATTGGCTTCCATAACCTCTGAATTGTCTGATTTGCAGCAATGTTCTCATAGGGGTTCTGATAGAATTTCAGGGATTTGCGGGCGATTAATGTGCTGTTTGGCCTATGAACAGGCAGGATACGAAGAACTATCTAAAAAACTCCCCCCCATGGACTCCGTTGTTACAGTTGAAGGCAAAAGAGGAAAAGTAGTTGGCCATCATGTGCTTAAGCAAACCGTAGACGTTTTATTCCCTGGTGAAAACAAAGAACGTGGTACGGTTATAGAAGTAGATTTAAATAAAAGATAAAAATTAAAAATAGAGAAATAAAAAATAACTTCCAAAAATTTGGAGGTTATTTTTATTTTGTGTTATAATAGGATTAGACGCGACACTACAAATGTCGCCCATCCGAATTAATAAACAATGAATTAAATAAAAAATATGAATATCGCTATCAATGGCTTTGGTCGAATCGGCCGAGCCACCTTTAAGGCTTTATTAGAAAGTAAAGCTAAAATTAATATTGTCGCTATTAATGATTTAACTGACACAAAAACTCTGGCTCATCTACTAAAACATGACACTAGTTATGGAGAATACAAGAAGCCAGTAAATTTCGATAAAGATCATTTGATAGTAGCTGGAAAAAAATATAGAATTTATGCGGAAAAAGATCCCAGTGCTTTGCCTTGGAAGGAATTGAAAGTTGATGTTGTGATTGAATCAACTGGCATATTCAGAGACAAAGAGAAAGCGATGCAGCACGTGAAAGCCGGCGCAAAAAAAGTAATAATCAGCGCTCCGGTCAAGGGGGATGATATAAAAACGATTGTTCTTGGAGTCAATGAAGATAAGATGAAAAAAAGCGACAAAGTAATATCTATGGCTTCTTGTACCACAAATTGTTTAGCTCCTGTGACCCAAGTTTTCAAGGATAATTTTGGTATCAAAAAAGCTATCATGACCACGGTTCATTCATATACTGCTGATCAAAGAATAGTGGACGGACCGCATAAAGACCTGAGAAGAGCAAGAGCGGCGGCGCAGAATATTGTTCCTACTACCACAGGAGCAGCGATCGCTACTTGTAAAACCATACCAGGCCTGAAAGGCGTATTTGATGGTATGGCGATCAGGGTGCCCACTGTAGTTGGTTCAATTTGTGATATTGTTTTTGTTTCTAGAAAAAAAGTAGATGAAAAAAAAATTAATAATGTTTTCAAAAAAGCTTCCAAAGGTGCAAGGTTGAAAAATATTTTAGCAGTTTCAGATGAGCCACTGGTTTCTTCTGACTATATTGGTAATAAATTTAGCTCAATAGTTGATCTAGAACTTACAAAAGTAATTGGCGGGGATTTGGTAAAGGTTGTGGCTTGGTATGATAATGAATGGGGTTATTCAAATAGATTGGCTGAATTGGTTGAATATATCGGCAGAAAAAGATTGATTTAATAAAAAATGACAAGAAATCAGTAAAATTATGCGAGATCAAAATTTAGGTTTTGGAGAGATGTTCAAATTTGATATTAAACCAGGAGAGCCTGAAAATAATACTCCTATAGCGGAAAAAGTAGCAAATGGGCAATTGGATAATATCAGCAAGATTTTTATAGAAGATAATTTTTTAGTGCTTCAAGAGAGAGGATTTAGCGAAGAGGTTTTGCAAAAACTACAAGAGACAAAAAATGATGTACAAAAGATTTTAGGTAGCTTAAAAAATGAAGAGGTAGAAGATAGCTGTTTGTTTGATAGAATCGGAACTTTTTCTGCTAGCCTGGGAGGATTTATTAGAAGAGTTTTGCAAAATAAAAACAGAAGAAAACCCGAGGAAGTTTTTGATGAAGTAAATATATATTATGAATATTTTAAAAAATGTGCTAAAAATTCAAAATATTTAAAAACACAACTTACAACAAGAGAAGGATAAAATAGCATAGATTATGCAAAATATACTCAAAAAAATAGAACAAGCCAATTTAATTGGGCGAGGAGGAGCCTGTTTTCCGACGTCAACAAAGTGGGAAATGGTCAAAAAAGCCAAGGGAAAAAAGAAATATGTAATTTGCAATGCTTCAGAAGGGGAGCCAGGGATAAAAAAAGATTATTATATACTCACTAAATATTCAGAAAGAGTTGTGGATGGCATGAATATTGCCATCAATTTTTTGCGGGCAGAAAAAGGGTTTATTTATATAAATCCGTCATACTACAAAAAACTTTATCCAAAACTTAAGAAAATAATAAAAAAATATCCTATTACATTATTTAAGAAAGACCACACAGCAGGATATATTGGCGGAGAAGAAACTTCAGCTATCAATCATATCGAAGGAAGAAAAATAGAGCCTAGACTCAGACCTCCGTATCCTACTACTCATGGCTTGTGGGGATGTCCTACGCTTGTTAATAATGTTGAGACTTTTTTTGATGTGAGTTTAATCGCTTCAGGGGAGTACAAAAAAGAAATATTTTGTACTATAAATGGAGATTGTTTGTGGACAGGAGTACACTATCTTCCTGAACATTGGACAATAGAAAAAATACTCAAAGAAACCAATAATTATCCTGACTTTGATTTTTTTGTACAGGTTGGAGGTGATGGCAGTGGGGAAGTTTTAAACAGCTCTCAGCTTAGAAGAAATGCTAGCGGAGGCGCATCTATCACAGTTTATAGTATGATAAAATACAATCCGGTTGATTTGATAAAAAAATGGGTTAATTTTTTTAAAGATGAATCCTGCGGACAATGCACTCCTTGCCGAGAAGGAACCTATAGACTTAAAGAAATATTGAATTATCCAAAGCCAAATTGGAAATTATTTTCAGCGCTTCTTGATAATTTGAGTG
>Ga0210057_1009837_pt1 | contig 10957 bp, 10 predicted proteins | sample CryGeyCG2114_010_2_FD_183968 | JGI IMG/M metagenome (GOLD analysis project Ga0210057, IMG submission 183968) | Groundwater microbial communities from aquifer - Crystal Geyser CG10_big_fil_rev_8/21/14_0.10 (SPAdes) (version 2) | ecosystem: Environmental > Aquatic > Deep subsurface > Groundwater ...
AAATTCTAACCATATTCCAATTTTATCAGGATTTTTTCCTGAAAAAAAACTATACTCTAAGCCGGTAAATGCAAATAAGGTTTCTAGTTTAATAAAAATATTCTCTTTTCCAAATTTATACAAAAAAGGAGTATTCTCTTTTGAAATTAAATCTTTTCCTAAACCATCAATACAAATAATTAACTTGCTCATTTTAAATCTTCCATGAAGTTTAAAAGGCAAAAATCTTCAGATTCCGCGAAAACTTTCGGTTTTCGGGGACCAAAAATTCCGAATTTTGTGAGGAATTTTTTGGTTTTCATTACAGCTCCTGGAGAAAAAATGCTACATAAGCATTTGCATACTCCATACTTACATCTTCCCACTCTTTTCCCCCAGAAGGATAGGCTTTATTTAACAAGTTTCTTCCTTTATTTAAAACTTCCCTATCTATTCCTTTTTCGCTTATACTCCCAATAATAAAAATCAATGAAGAAAAAATTATTAAGTCAGGAGAATTTTCAAGGAAAATTCCTAATTTTTTAATCCCAAATTTTTTTAATCTTTGATGGTACTTATATTTAAAAAGAAAAGATACAAGAGGCAAAAATAAATTCGTCAGTATGCCTATTTCAATATTTGTTCTGTTTTTTATTATACTTCTTATATAAGGAGAATAAAACTCTTTTCTCATGCCCGATATCGCTTTAGAAAGTTCATCTAAATTACTTATATCTTTATTTAAAAATTTCTCCAAAAAATATTTTGAAACCTCTAAAATATTTCTCCTAGCAATAAACCATTCTTCTTCTATATTTTTAGGTAATTTTTCAGGTTTCAATTTCCATTTTGTAAACTGTTCAATCTTTTTATCCAAATTCTCTAGCCTTTCACTTAACTCAGGAAAATCTTTTTTGTAATATTTTTTAAAAATTTCCATATTTTTTGTATACCCAATTTGATATTTCCCTGACAAAAGAAGTAAAGAAGTGCAGCAAGCAGCATAAGCTTGCTGTATAATATAAATTAAAAATTCTTTATCGTACTTTCCTTTTGTAGAGTAATATTCTACCATTTGGCTCATTCTATCTAATAAGAGTTTTGCGCCCTCTGATAAAGGAATTTCTTTTAAATTATAATCTGGTATCAAATGTCTCAAATCCCCCCCATATAAAATTCTTGAACTATTTTTTAACTCATAAGTTCTTAGCCTCGGCAATAACTTCTTTAATTCTTTAGGAGTGGAGCATTTTAAATCAATATAAAAATTTTCTTTCATTTTCTGCTCTTCTTTTTTTAAAGGATAAAAAAGACTTATTCCATTATAACCTAATTTTCTAGAAATTTCAACAGAAAATTTGTCAGCTTTGTCCTTACTTAATTTTTCCCTGCTTACAACTAAAATATCATAATCATTATATGGATAAACTCTACCATTCTCGATTTTTACCGCCCCCTCACCTCTTGAAAATCCCCCACTGAAAATAATAGATAGCACATTAGGAATTCTTTTTTTAATTTCTTGGCAAATTACTTTCATATCCTTTTCTACTTTCTGGTTTGCTTTTTTAGAAAATGTATATTGCATTTTATTTAAATCCTTAATTTATTTTCTTTCTCTTAATATAAAAAATACTGCAAATAAAGCAGGAATTATGCTAGTTATAAACAAGCCTATAAGCGCCATTGAAAAAACCTTTACTGCTTCAACTCCAAATAAACCAAATAACCCTATTAAAGTAAATTCTCTAGTTCCCAAGCCGCTTATTGTTATAGGAATCTGCGCAATCAAGGTTGCGATAGGAAATATTGCCAAATAATAAATAAACCCAACATTAATGCCTAAAGACAGGCCAACAAAATAAGCAATAGAATAATTAACCACCCAAGCAGATAAATTAACAATTAAAACAAAAAATAAAAATTTTAAAGAGGGCATGCCCTCATAAAAAGAATCAAAAGTTGTTTTTACTTTATCTTTTGTTTTTTTCGGAACAAATTTTCTATAAATTATCCTCAAGAAAAATCTGCTGAATTCTTTTTTGTAAAAAACCAAAAATACAAGAACCATAGCCAAAAAAATAGTAATCAAAATATACAGCATATTAGATGATGTAATCCCAATTCTCTCTCTAAATATAAATCCTAATAATATAGCAAGAATAAAAACAGAACTTAAATCTAATACCTTATCAATAACAAAATTACTAAAACCTTTTCCTAAGCTTCCGTAATTTTTAAGATAATCCGCCCTCATTGCGCTTCCTAGCCTAACGGGAGTTATAAAACCATAAAAATCTGTTATTAAATTAATTCTTAGAGCGTCCTTAAAAGGAACTCTCATACCCTGTTTTCTGGCAATTATATACCATTTTGTTGTTTGAAAGAGAAAGTATACAAAAGTAAAAGCTACGGCAAGAAAAATATAGAAAAGATTTACATTTTTTATCTGTTTTAAAATCTCAAATATATTAAGTTTTACTAACAAATAGACAAAAATAGCAATACCAACAAACGGGATAATTTTCCTAATTCTGCTCCAAATCATAAAAATCATTGAAAAATGTAGCATAAAAACCTTTCTAATACTGAACTATAATTATTTTTATATACCCTTTTTTTATAGCTACAACATGAATGGAATATCACTGGTTATCCCGGCTCATAACGGAGCGAAAGTAATAGAAAACTCCTTAAGGGAATACCATTCAGTTTTATCAAAAAATTTCAAAAATTTTGAAATTATTGTAGTCTGCAATGATTGTTGGGATAATACAGCAAACATATGTAAAAAGTTAGCAAATAAGCTACCTGTTAGGGTAATCGAAATACCACAAAGAGGAAAAGGTTATGCTTTAATTACAGGATTTAATAATGCAAAATTTGATTTTCTTGGCTTTCTAGATGCAGATAATCCTTTTGATTTAAAAAAAATACAAGAAATGATTTCTAAACTTAATGAGTGTGATGTTATTATAGCCTCAAAATACAAAAGAGGTACAATAAAAATTCAAGATGTATTATTAAGGAGATTTATTTCTTTATTGGGAAGTATTTTCTCTAGAACTTTTCTAGGGCTAAAATTTAGAGATACCCAAGCGGGAGCAAAATTTTTTAGAAAAGAGGTTTGGAGTAATGTAGGAAAAAACTTTACTTGTACTGGTTTTGATTTTGATATGGAGTTTCTTTATAGAGTTAATAGAAAAAAATTTAGAATTCTTGAGGTTTATGTTCCTATAAGAAGAGACAAATTCTCAACTTTCAGATTGAAGTATTTGCCAGGAATGTTAAAAAGATTATTAGTTATGAGGTTTTTAAGGTAAAAATTTAAAATGAAAATACTTTTGACTTTTGATGTAGAAGAATTTGATAGTATAAAAGACGAGAATGAAAAATTTGAAATGTCAAAACAAGGTTTGTTATCTATAACTAATTTACTTGACAAATATAAAATCAAAGCAACTTTCTTTACAACAGCTTTATTTGCAAAAAAATATTCTATATTAATAAAAAAACTAGAATCAGAAGGGCATGAAATAGCTTGTCACGGCTATTGCCATTTAGATTCTTATTTAAAAGATATGTCAAAAATAAAAGAAGCAAGAAAGGAGCTAGAGAATTTAGGATTTAGAGTAAAAGGGTTTAGAGCACCAAGATATGAAATTAAAAATATAGCTGATTTGCATGAACTAGGCTTTGTTTATGATTCATCTATTCACCCAACATGGATTCCTGGAAGATATTTTAATTTTTTCAAAAAAAGAGATATTCATAAAATAGAAAATATGATAGAAGTGCCTTTATCTGTATTGCCAATAACAAGACTTCAAATTTTCTGGCTTGCTTTCAAAAATTTTGGATTAGCTTATTCTAAAACTTTTACTAAAATTAATAGCTTATTCTCAGACTACACAATGCTTGTCTTTCACCCATGGGAATTTATCAATCTTAAGAACATAAAACTAAAATGGTATATTAAAAGAAAATATGGAAAAGAATTATTAGGCATGTTAGAGAACTATCTTCTTTTTTGCCTCAAGAATAATTATAAATTTGAAACTATATCTAGTTACCTTGCAAAATCTTTCAAATGACCCAATACCGCCTTAACTCCTCTCAAATTGAATTTTAAATCATCTAAGGTTTTTATATTCTTTATTCTTGCTAATATGTACCTTGGAGTTAGGAATATTGTGTATATTTTCTCACAAACTTTTACAACTTCATTAGGCTCTCCTTTAACTTTTAATACTGGCTCTCTCATATCATATCTTTCATATTCATAAGGATTAAATAAAAACCAATTATTCTTTAAAGCTTCGTTCCATAAAGCAGTTCCAGGATATGGAATTAAAATAGTTGCTTGTAGTAAATCCGCTTTTCCAGACTGCATTAATTTTTTAGCTAAATTAAAAGTTCTTAATGCATCTTCTTTTGTCTCCCAAGGATAACCAACAATCATAGTCAAATGTACAATTAATCCCGCTTTTTTAGCTAACTCACATCCTTCAATAATATCCTCAACTTTAATTCCTTTATTTAACTTATTTAAAGTAAATTGATTTGCAGACTCTAAACCAAATTTTAAAAGCCTAAAACCCGCTTTTTTCATTAACTTATAATTCTCTAGATTTAAAGCTCCAAATCTCATATTGCAAGAATATTTTATTTTTTTATTATATCCTCTTTCTATTAAGCCCTTACATAACTCTTCTAACCATTCTCCAACACATAAAGTCCCAGAATCATCAAAAATTTCTTTTACATTATATTTTTCAATTAACATTTCAATCTCATCTAAAACATTTTTCGCACTTCTTACTCTAAATTTAGGATATAAACGAGGCCATGCACAAAACTTGCATTTTCCCCACCAGCAATCTCTCCCTGACATGATATAGAAGAAAGGCCTTCCTTGCAAGTTATATTCTTTCTGATAGTTTCTCCACTTTACCAATTCCCTATCAATAAAAGGCAACTCATCTAAATTGTGCTTTAATTCAAATTGTCCTGAAGTTAAAATTTTGTTGCCTTTTCTATACCAAACTCCTTTAGGCATTTTTTTCTTTTTTTCTAAAAAATCAACTAAGTCAGCTAACAAGAAGTCATAATCGCCCCCACATAAAACATAATCTGCCTTGCTTTTTTGCAAAGTTTCTTTTGGGAAAGAAGTAGCATGATCTCCCAAAATTGCTACTTTTATATTAAATTTATTTTTAATCCTGTCAATAATTTTCCAGTGCTGTTTAATAACAGGAGTTTTGGTCTCAAAAGCAAATAAATCTGGTTTTTCCTTTTCCAGAATTTCAAAAAACCTTTCCTCATCAATATTTTCAGCTATACAGTCAAGCCATAAAACATCATTCCCTTTTTTCTTAAGCAATGTAGCTGCACTTCCAAGAACAACAGGAAACATATGTACAGGATTTGAAAACCACTGAAACTGCCTGTTCTGGCTTAATAATGCAATTCCCTTTTCACTTATTGTAGGCGGATATCCTATTATAATTTTCATGTTTGTCTATAATTTAGAAGTATTATAAATGTTTTTGTCTAGCTTTCATGCTTTATTGGAAAAAGTTTATTCCAAACAACCAATTCAAAAGCATGTTTTAATGCTCCAAGTTTATTTGGAACCATTGCAAGACAGCTGTCATCTTCTACTTCTCTTATTCCAGCATCCAATGAAGAACGAACATCTCCGCTTGTTTCTACTATTACTTGAGGTATAAGAGTATAGCTTCTACCGATTAATTTTTCATTATGCCCGTCTGTAAAAGCACACATTCCTAAATCATAATCTCTTCTTACTTCTTCATAAAATTCTCTTGCTTGCCTGTTAGCATTTCTAGGAGTTAAAAAAGGAAGCCATAACTCTGCTTGTGCATTAAAAACCTCAATTGCAGCTAGATATTCTAACAATTTTGTATTTTCTCTTAATGCATGTCCTATCCCGCCCTTATAAAAAGGATGAACTGCTATCCCTATCCCTCCTTTGTCTTGGGATTCTTTTGCTGAATCTTCTAAAGTTTTATGCCATTTAATATCCTCTCCCTCTGCGCATAAAACTAACAAATCTCCTGATTTAGTTTCAACTTCTTGTGCTTTTAAAACTAAAACTCTTTTTTCAGGAACATAAATACCAATATCTCCAACTTTAACTTTTTCATAACCTGGAGAGCCTACAAATCTTTCATATCTCCTATCTTAACAATTAGCAATAGCAAAAACACCTTCCTCTCCTAAATTTCCTGATGCTATATCAATTACATTATTAAAACTAGTAAAAGTTCCAAATCTTGCCAAATGATTGTGCAAGTCAGCTTTTATTCTCTCTGCCATTTTTATTTATCTCGAGAAACAGCTCGAGGCCTATCACCTCTTAATTTTCTCTACTTTAGACTTTTTAAATCTTTTTCTTGCTTAATAACCCATAAATCCAGCCGATACCATAAGAAAAATGAGTAAAAATTAAAGTTACAAAATTAGCTGATGTAATTTTCAAATTATCTTTTATGCTGGTTAAGAACATAATTATCAAATAAATGAAAACAATATACAAAAAAACAATTCTGACATTATAAGAGAACAAAGAGAAGATTAGTCCTATAATAAATACTAAAAATCCAATTGAATGTAGAGTATAATACAGCTTATCCAAGGAAAAGTCCTCTTTACTAAGCCATGCAATATCTCTTGCATAAATAAACATCTGCTTTAAATGCCCTGAAAATGAACTTCTTCTATGATGATAAACAACAACATCTCCTGCATACAAAATTTTATATCCTTTTTTCAAACATGAAAAACAGAATTTGCTATCTTCTGCGGTTAAATAACAAGAATCATATTCTTCACTTGAACTTTTTCTTGCAATATAATTGCAAGAAGGCAGTTCTCTTACATACCTATTTCTAGCTATCTTATATCTTATGTTAGAAAATAGAGTAGCAAAAAAATTAGCTAAAACATAACCTGAAACCCTTTCCCAAAAATTCCCTTCTTTTGGTGTAAGATTAGGTCCACCGACTATTCCTACTTTCTCATCTTTAAAATATCCTAAGGCATTTTTCAGCCAATCTTTTCTAGGATAAGCATCAGAATCAATAAAGGCATAATATTCTCCAGAAGCTTTTCTCATAGCAAGATTTCTTTTTACAGCAGGCTTTACTTTTCCACTAGATATTACTTTTACTTTATTTCCCCACCTATTCCTGCTTTTAAAATCAGGCAGAACTAAAATCTCATAATTATTATAATCTAATTTTAAACATTCTTTAATACATTTTTCTGTTTCCTTATTTATCTTTTTACAAGGAATAATTATGCTTACTTTCATAACAATCCTCCAAAAAATAATAAGAATCCTAATAAGATTATAGCAATCTGGAAAATATTAATTAAATGAACAACATCTTTTTCATAAGCTTTTCCTTTAAATTTTTTTAGCAGGATTATAGCAACATGATTCAAGCTGTAAACTTTATTATAAGCTAAATCTAAACTTCCATCTTTATTCGGCTTTCCGAAACTCTGTTTTACTAGTTTTCCCCTGCACTTTAAAATAACTTCAATAATATAAGGTATAAAAAAGAAAATAGCAATCTTCTCAAAATTGCCTAGAATAGCCATTATAGCAATTAAACTACCAACAGGATATGTTAAAATATCTCCTGGCAAAACTTTTGAAGGAAACCAATTAAAAATTAAAAAACCAACCAGAGCAGCAATCATGCATAATCCAATAAAGGCAAGCCAAGCACTTCCTGTTAAAAAAGCAATTAAACTCAGCCCTCCTAATACTAAAACACCCTGTCTTGCCTCTAACCCATTATATCCAGCAAGAAAATTAAAAGTTGTTGAAGTGCCTCCAATCCCTAACGGGATTAAAATCAAAGTGTAAATAATTCCTAAATTGACTTCTCCAAATATAGGTAATCCAATTGTTGTATGCCCAGCATTTATAACCATTAGAGGAATTGCAGCAAACAGACACATTATAACTCTAAATTTTCTCCCCAATCCTACTCTCCATCCAAGAAGATTATCCATCATACCTATAAAAGACAACATAAGCATAACAGATAACAAAGAAAAAATTTCGACAAGATTTTCATTATTTTTAAAATAAAAAGTTTTCAATGCCACATATACTAAAACACTCAAGACAAAACCAGCAACTACTGAAACTCCCCCACCCTCAGCAACCTCAACATTTTTGTATTTGTTCATATCCTTGCCAGCTAGCCCAAATTTCTTAGCCTTTTTAATCCAGGCAGGAACAATTAAAAAAGTTACAAAAAACGATATTAGCAAAGGGATTAGTAATAAAGCATTCATACTAAAAATAGAAATTCGATATTTTTAAACCTTACAATTCCCAGCTTATATATTTTGTATAATCAGTGTCTAAATATTCCTGTTTAACTTCTTCATTACCAGTATATTCTATTTTCCATATCTTTATTGGTCCAACCATTCCTGCACCATCAAAAAAAGCAAACTCATTAATATTATATCCCTGATTTTTTATATTTTCTACAAATAAATTTGGTTCTGAATGGACTAATTTAAAATTTGGAAAATTGTTGAGAGAATTATTTAAAATGTAAATCTGCCCAAGCAAACCATTCATTATCTTGGGTGAGATATACATAACAGCACCAAAATTATCTATTGATTGCTGGGATACTCTCGGTGTTATATACGCAGTAGCTTCAATTCCTGTTTTAAAATCAATAATCTGTCTGTTGAAATAAATATATCTCAAAGGAACTCCAATCTGTTTTCCCTGATAATAAAAAATTCCTTGAGGTTGTTGTTTGAAAGAAACAGAATTATTATTACTAGAAGTTTCAATAACTATTCCTACTATAGCTGCTTTTTGAGAAGGCAAGATTATATTTGTATTGTTATCATTGTAAATAATATCTTCATCAATATATGCACCGCCCTTATAAATCCTAACAACTCCGTCTTTTGTTTCTTGAATTTCGTTTGTATCATAAGTCATAGTTACAGGCCCACTGGAAAATCTGTCATAATCTTTATCGCTGCCAATACTAGAAAATGCCCCATATTTACTCATGTCAGTAGAGTCTATTAAAAGATAACTTGTATTATGAGAATATAAAAAGTCCAACGCATCTTTCTGATTGTCTCCAGTCAATACTAGTCTGCCTGTTAAATAATTCCACCATACTATTGCATTACCTCCATCTGTTACTGTTGCTCTTTCACCTATGCTCTGAACCCAATAACCATAATCCCACCAGTGGGCAAAAACAGCATCAGTAGGGGTATTATTCCTCACCCACGCCATTGCTTTCTGCCATTGTTGGTTGTAGGATGAAGGAATTCCATTATAAGCTTCGGCTTTAACCTCTTTGTAAAAACTGAAAAAGCTGAAAATCATCAATACAACAATAATCAATGCAGAAACTCCCCAAAAGATTCTGCCAGTCTCATTTTTCATTACTCTAAACTTGCTTACAGAAAAGGTTGATAGATAAGCAATGAAAATAGGAGCAATAGTTCCTAAAGTCATAATAAGCCTTACTGCGCTTCTTGCAGTAAACAAGCATAAAACAAATAATGCAAATAAAAATAGATATTCATAATCCAATTTCTCAAAATCATGATTATCTTCTTTTTTATATTTCACGTAATAATACACAAATGCTCCAATCAATAAAAATGAAAAACCATAGTATAAAAATTTACTCAGGAAATTCTCGCCATTAAAAATGCTTGTTGAGGAATATCTAGAAAAAATTATACCAACCAGGAACAATATAAAAAACAAAGTTAAAATCCAAGCATCTTTCTTTTTTATTTTTTCCAGCATTTTTTTGAATAAAACAATAGAACCAACAAAAAACAACCAAAAAATTATAGGAATCGTCTTGATATAAGGACCAAAACTACTAGCCCATTCAGTGAAATATGGTTGTTTATTTTCAGCAACAGTCATTAGCCATCTTCCTGTGACAGGCCTGAATAAAATCTGATTTAAGTCTTTAATTTTTTCAATTATAAAACCAGGACCAAAAAAAACCGAGACAATGATAATGCCAGCAACAACCGCAATAATTAATGACATTATATTTTCTGGAATTTTTTTCTCTTTTAAAAATTTAATCTCTTTGAGTTTGGTATTCCAAACGAGAAAATGGACTGCTAAAATAAAAAATACTAAAAAAGATAATCCAGTGTCAATACCCATCAAAAAACCTTTTAACGGAAATCTAGTTGTGAATAATGACATTGTTATAAAAGACAAAACTAGCCACAAACTATAAACTATAAACTCTTTTTTTCGAACTTTGTTTAAAATAAAAGCAGCTAGACTGGCAATAGCAACACTAACATAAATATAAATAACACCACCCCAAGCCAGCCCCATTAATGCAGTTGATATTCCTGCTAATATCCCAAAAATAATAGAATTCGTAAACTTTTCAGATTTCCACGCCTTAAGAAATAAGAAAAATGAAAGGAACATAAAAAAGAAACCAATAGATTCTTTTTCAGGAATTCCTGCAACTGTCCTTGATAAGAAAATAGGGATAACTATCATAAAAAATGTTGAAATTATGGCAATTATATTAGCTTTTAAATTTTTATCGTCTGCATCTTTTCTTGCAAATATTTCTCTTACAAACAAAAAGAAAGCTATAATTGTTAAGGCAAAAAATATAACCGGCATTAAAATAGCAGCATAATTAATACTATAATTTCCGAAAAGATTCAACAAACGATAAGTCCATACAATACCATAAGAAACTAACGGAAGTTCTTTAGGCGTATAAAACCCCAAGGGAACATTTCTCATCATATCCATTTTTGGCAAACTCCCATTTTCAATAATTGTTTTTGCATATCTTGTAAAAAGCCATGGATCTAAGTCAGGCCCTAAAGTCCAGTTATTGGTAGTTATATCCCATAAACCAGGCTTTCCAGTTTCAGGCCTAATGTT
>Ga0210057_1009838_pt1 | contig 10957 bp, 14 predicted proteins | sample CryGeyCG2114_010_2_FD_183968 | JGI IMG/M metagenome (GOLD analysis project Ga0210057, IMG submission 183968) | Groundwater microbial communities from aquifer - Crystal Geyser CG10_big_fil_rev_8/21/14_0.10 (SPAdes) (version 2) | ecosystem: Environmental > Aquatic > Deep subsurface > Groundwater ...
ATTTTGATGTTTTCTTAAAAGACTCTGGGCATATTCTCGGCTCGGCGATGGTGGAAGTTACCGCCAATGGAGAGCAAACAGAAAAGAGAAAGATTGTGTTTACCGGTGACTTGGGTAACACTCCGACACCTCTTTTGAATCCCGCGGAACCCATTACAGACGCGACCTATATCGTAATGGAAAGTGTGTATGGTGACAGAAATCACGAAGGAGGAGAACGACGGAAGGAGCGCCTGAAAGAGGTGATACAAGAAATGGTGGAGAGGAAAGGAGTGCTCCTTATCCCATGCTTTTCTCTCGAAAAGACACAGGTACTGCTATCGGAAATGGATGAAATGTATGAGGATAAAGAGCTGTTTACGGCCCCTGTTTTTCTTGATTCTCCTTTGGCGATAAAAGTGACCGATGTGTATCGTGAGTCGGGTGATAAGTTTCGTCCGGAGATTCAGGAGAGATTACGAAAGGATGATGACGTCTTTTCATTTCCAAACCTACATCTAACGATGGATGCTCGCGATTCGTCGGAGATACTTCGCGCTCCAAACCCAAAGATTATCATTGCTGGTTCGGGTATGTCTGCCGGAGGCCGCATCCTCGATCATGAACGACGGTATCTCGGAGATCCAAGTAACACTATATTGTTCATCGGGTACCAGGCGGTAGGTGGACTCGGGCGTCGTATTCAAGAGGGTCAGAAAAACATCCGTATCAATCATGACGAAATAAAGGTGAAGGCACATATTGAAACCATCACGGGGTATTCGTCGCATATGGATAGTGACCACCTTATCGAGTTTGCTTCAAAAGGGGAGGGGGTGACCGAGAAGATATTTGTCGTCATGGGTGACCCGAAGTCGTCACTCTTTCTGGCGCAACGCATTAAGGACTATGTCGGTATCGAGACCTATGTTCCGGAAGTAGGGGAGAGCGCGGAGATTGAGTTATAGAAGCTTTTAGGTTCTAGCCTTTAGCTTCTCGGAAAAATAAAAGAGTCTGTCATTCTCGCGGATGCGGGAATCCAGAAACGCTAAAGTGCAGGGTGTATAAAAGAAGAGGCTCGCAGATTTTTACGAAAAGAAAGTTTTGGTTGAAGTGATTGATTTTCGAGGGAGTGCGTATAAATAAAAAAAGCTCGCAGTCCGAAACGAATCGAACGTGCGAGCCACCCGATACAGACTTCATCGGGCGTAGTATTTCTGCCCTTTTTCAGTCCATATTCTATATCCTGTCGCCACCACCTCCTCCTCGGTGGGCAACCCCGGTGTTCTGCACTTCTCCTCTACGCGAGAAGTCGTGAACACCCCCACTGTGAATCCGTTTGCAAGTTTGCAAGCGGAATATTAGTTCTGAATATATTCAGAGCCACAATTCCGCCCGCAAAGCTTGGGAGAAGGGAAGGAGTAGGGAGAGGGGCAACTTACCTGCTGAAAGAACAGCATATTATCCGCACAAAGTCAATACTTATTGTGTCATATTAGGTGCTATAATTGTGTCATATTGGAACAATTAGGCGTATTTCAATGACACAATTAACTCCAAGACAGCAGAGTATCCTTGATTTTGTTGAACGGAAAAGAAGCGCGACAAATCAGGAGCTTGTAGTTGAACTGCATAGCAAAGGCGAAGATGTATCGCGCGAAACACTCGTGCGCGAGCTCAATGCGCTTGTTAAAAGGGATTCGCTAGAAAAGACCGGCAAGGGCAGGGGCGTACGGTATCGTGTAAAAGGAGTGCATCCGTTTCTTATCCCGCTAGATGCTGAAAAATATTTTGCGCAAGATGTTGATGTACGCGCGCCGAAGCCGATTTCGTTCAGTTTTGATATTTTTTCAAAACTAACAGGATTATTTTCTTCAAGTGAGATTATCGAACTCTCTTGCGCGAATGAGGAGTATCGAGCTCGTGTCGCAAAATTATCTCCTGTGCTTCTTCAAAAAGAATTTGAGCGCATTACGATTGAACTCTCGTGGAAATCGGCAAAGCTTGAAGGAAACACCTACACGCTTCTTGATACCGAGACGCTCATCAAAGAACACCGTGAGGCAGTCGGACATGACAAGAAGGAAGCGGTGATGATACTAAACCACAAGAAAGCGTTGGATTATATTCTGGCGAATCGTGAAAAGTTCAAAACGCTTTCGCTCCGAACCGTCGAAGATGTACATCGTTTGCTTGTTGAAGGATTGGAAGTGCATCACGGCATCCGAACTCGCGCGGTAGGCATCACTGGTACCGCCTATCGGCCTCTTGATAACAAACATCAAATTATTGAAGTAGTGGAGAAAGCGACTGCCGTGATAAACGCTGAAAAGAACGCATGGAGCAAAGCACTCCTTTCGCTTCTTTTGATTTCCTACATTCAACCGTTTGAAGACGGCAACAAGCGCACCTCGCGGCTTATGGCAAACGCATGCTTACTGGCGCATGAAGCGTGCCCACTCTCCTTCCGAAGCATTGGTGAAACGGAATATAAGAAAGCGGTTACAATGTTTTATGAACTAAACAATGCATCGCTTATAAAAAAGTTGTTTTTGGAACAGTGGCATTTTGCCGTCTCACACTATTTCCAGTAATTTTTCTTTTCACTTTGAGGAGTCAAAGAGCTGTGGTATTATGCTAACTATGACTACAGCGCTCAAAAACCAAATACGAACTCTAGCGCGAGACAGTGTTCGAAAGGCTATTGAAGCCGAGTTTTCCGGTATTCGTGCCTCGCTTCTTCCTGCTGTCTCAAAAAAAGAGCAGGAGAATATTGAGAAGCTCTACAAAAAGCCATCTCGGCGTGCAGTAAAGACTTTGCGTGTGACGGTGTAATTCATTATGGACTGGGCGATTTCGCTATCGCGACAAGCGGAGAAGTTTTTAGCACGCAATCATATTGTGGATGCGTTTGTTACGGAGCAAATTTTAAAAGCACTCCGCAAATTTTCCGGAAAGATAGTTGCTCTGGATATTCGACAAATGACGGGCGTGTGGTCTGGGCATTTTCGGATTCGTTCCGGTAAGATACGACTTATTTTTTCGGTAGATTTTTACGAAAAAAAAGTCTTGGTTGAGGTTGTTGATTTTCGAGGGAACGTGTACAAATAAAAAAAGCCCCCCTTAGGGGCCTTTTTAATATTGTAATCTCAATATCTGGATCCCAGCGAAGGCTGGGATGAAATAACTCGAGAGCGAGTTATTTCACCTGCTCTACGATGCGAGCGAATGATTCTGGGGAGACAGCTGCGATTTCGGTGAGTACCTTGCGGTTGAGCTTGATACCTTTTTTGGTCATAGCACCAATGAACTTACTGTAGGAGAGACCATGTGGTCGAACAGCTGCGTTAAGGCGAATGTTCCAAAGTGTTCGGAAGTCTGCCTTTTTGTCCTTACGATGAGCAAAGGAGTACTTACCAGCATGCACATATGCTTCCCACGCGATGCTTTCTTTTGTGGAACGACCATGGCGATAGCCCTTGGTCTTTTTGAGCAAGGTTCGTCGAAACTTTAATGCATTTACTCCTTTTTTTACTCGGGACATAGATTTTTTAAAATTCTAAAATATAAATACTAAACTCTAAACAAATTCTAAATTTCCTAAATTCTAAATGGTGTTTCTGGACTTGTATTTTTGGTGTTTGTTTAGAATTTAGATATTAGGATTTCGAGTTTCCCGTTTTTGCCTACGGCAAGAAACGGGCGATATCTCCTTGCTTCATGTTAAATAGGGCAGAACGGCGCTTTGCCATCTGGGCGCGACGGCGAGCTTTTGCGTTGAAATGGTTCTGCCCTTTTCCACGGCCGATGATTTTGCCGTTCTTAGTGACTTTAAGACGCTTTGTAAACGCTTTTGTTGTTTTTATGGTCATATGATATCTCCAATCAAACTCTAATTTTTTCTCGAATAATCTCGAACGCGATTCGGGTGATTCGTTCTTGTGTTCGTGTATGATTCGGGATTAACTTTTTTCTATAATCATCGAGAGCCCCTTTGGTCCTCGACGAATTCCGTCTGCTACCTTATATTCGACGGCAATGAGTTTCAGAATACGTCCGAGGCGTTCTTCGAGAAATTTTTGATTCATGTACTTGGCCCGCCCGATAAGATAGAGAGATACGGTTACTCTATTTCCATCGGTGAGCCATTCACTTACTCGCCGTGCTTTCAGGTCGAGGTCGTGTTCGCTGGTGCCTACTTTTATCTGAACAGCCTTCACTTCTACCGTGTGTACTTTGCCTTTGGTAGCCTTCTGTTTTTTGTTTTCAGCGTACTGAAACTTACCATAATCCATGATTTTTGCAACCGGGGGGACTGCGCCAGGGGAAATCTCAATAAGATCAAATCCACTCTCCGTAGCCTTCTTTAAGGCCTCCTGTAGAGAGATAACCCCGTAGTTTTCACCTTCGGGGCCTATGACTCGGAGCTCGGAAGCCCGAATTTGATGATTTATTCTGGTGCGTGGTGTGCTCAATGTAGTATGAAATAAGCGTTTGCCTCATATTTTTAACATAGTTTAGGTAAAAAGTACACTCTTTTCGGTTGCAGATCGTGGGAAATCGGGGGGATGTAAAGGAGGTTTTACTTGTCGGCACCGGGGTGGTACTATCGGTTGAATGGCAAAGACGGTATCAAACTCTCTCCACTGCTTTCGTATGAAGCGAAATATGACGCAAGAATCACTTGCGGAAGCGCTACATGTTACCCGGCAGACAGTTATCGCAATTGAAAAAGGGAACTATACACCGTCGGTTGCACTCGCCCTTATCATCGCCAAGTTTTTTGATGTTCACGTCGAAGACATTTTTACGTTATAGTAGAGCTATTCATTATTGCCATGATTAAAGACTCACTTATACCCCTTATACTCGCCGTCCTATTGTTTTTTCTATTCAATCCATTTGATTGGTGGATGAACGGGCTTGTGTATATGTGTGTCGTCGGTGCGGTTCTCGTATTGTTCGGCGTCTTCGCACTTTTTGTTTGGAAAGAGAAAGCTCGTGATGAAAGGGAGGAATCCCATGCGCTTTTTGCAGGACGTACCGCGTATTTACTTGGGGGACTTACCCTTGTTGTTGGTATTGTTGTTCAAAGCTTCGCGCACGCAATTGATCCGTGGCTTCCTTCAACGTTGCTCGTTATGATTCTCGGAAAAATGTTTGCGCTCTCGTGGAGTCGTACTCGACGATGATTTCTTTTCAGTTATCCACATATCTAATGTAAAGTCTACTTTACATTTATATGTTGCTCGCGATACAATGGTTTTGTGGTAGCTAACGATATATATCTATGAATACAAAAAAGGGAGCATTACCGATTTTAGCGTTTGTCGTAATCCTGTTACTTGCGGTTGGAGGACTGTATATACTTTCGCTGTCTCGCATGGCAGGTGGAGATACCTTGCGGGAAGGAATAATGGAGGGGTCACCTAATAATCTCATGGCGGAAAGTGGAGACGTGACAGGAGAGAATGGTGACGAAAGTGACATGATTGCTGGCGGTAGCACGGGAGAAGCCATGATGGAGGAAAGTATGATGGAACCATCATACACGGGAGCGATATTGGCCGGGAAGGAAAGCCCCCTTCTTGATTTTGTTAAGGTTGATTACGACAAGGCTGTTACGTCAGACAAACTGGTGGTACTGTATTTTTACGCGAACTGGTGCCCAAACTGTAAAGCAGAAGTGTCGAACTCGCTCTATCCGGCATTCAACTCACTCTCAGGATCTGATATTGTCGGTTTTCGAGTAAACTACAATGACAACGAAACCGATTCTGATGAGAAGGCGCTTGCGCGTGAGTTCGGTGTTGGGTATCAGCACACAAAGGTATTTGTGAAGGAGGGGGAGCGAGTTCTCAAGTCACCCGAGGAGTGGACTACAAAGAGGTATCTTAGTGAAATCGCTCAGGTTCTTAAATAATATCTAATACAGAGTATCTAATTTCGAAAAGTACTGATTTTTTAATTTTTAATTTTTGAATATTCAAAGTTGATATCTCTTCGAGATTCGAAATTTGGTATTCGATATTGATCAAATATGCTTGATGTAACTCTAGGAGTAGCATTTATAGCCGGACTCGTTTCGTTTCTTGCTCCCTGTGTACTCCCGATTATTCCTGGGTTTCTTGCGTACTTAGCGGGAAGTTCTATTGAAGAGGCCGGGTCACGTAAGAAAGAGATATTCCTTAACTCGCTTTTCTTCGTACTAGGATTTTCTGTGGTCTTTGCGGTGCTTGGGGTGCTACTGAATACGCTTCTAGAAGCAGTGGCGTATGATGTACAGGTTTGGCTTTCGAGGATCGGTGGGGCGCTCGTTATCATCTTCGGTTTGTATCTCGCGGGACTTCTTAAGATAGCGTTTCTCGAACGACCTCATACGTTTCAGGTGAAGACCGGTATTCACTCACGCTATGTGACTTCGTTTCTCTTCGGACTTGCCTTCGCGGCAGGGTGGACACCCTGTGTCGGCGCGGCACTCGGAGCAATCCTCGGTCTTGCTGCAAGTGCGCCCGGGTCAGCGTTTTTCCTTCTACTCGCGTACGCGCTCGGACTGGGTATTCCATTTTTGGTTATCGGTTTTTTCGCTTCGCAGGCTTCAGGACTTATTTTGAAATATCAAAGCAAACTTCGTATGGTAAACATCGCGTTTGGAGCCCTTCTTATTGTCCTCGGTATCTTTATCTTTACCGGCCAGCTGAGTCGTATTGCCAACTTCGAATTTCTTAATCAGTTTTTACTCCGTTAATACAAGCTAAAATCTAAATCTTAGATAAATTACAAACTACAAGTCCTAAACCACCGATGTCCTCCTTCCGTTTGGATTTTTGGAGTTTAAGATTTAGATTTTGTTTAGATTTTAGGATTTAGTTTTTCAGATTTTAAAGATATGCAAACAAAAAATCTTACCGTTCTCATAATTGTCGTCGCATGTATTGTCGGTGCGATTATCTACTTGGACCAAGGAAAGCTCTCAAGTTCATCTGGTGCTTCTGAACCGGTCGTGGATATTTCGGTCAAGGTTTCGGATGTCACGGGGGTAACCTCGACGGGGGCGCTGGAGACCGATTTGATGCTACCTAATAAAAAACCCACAGGCCTTTCACTAGATGAAAAGCAAGCACGTTTTGAGCGCGCGAAAGAGATTACCACTCCAGATGGTTTTATAAACAGCCTTAACCCGAAGGGTGGCGATCAGCCGATGACGCTCAGTGAGCTTGTTGGGAAAAAAGTCATCTTGCTCGATATTTGGACCTACTCGTGTATTAACTGTCAGCGGACACTTCCGTATCTCAAGGCGTGGGATGATAAGTATAAAGACAAAGGGCTTGTGATTGTCGGTCTCCATACACCGGAATTTGAGTTTGAAAAGGTGTATGCAAATGTGCTCTCAGCGGTGAAGAAGTTCGAGATTAACTACCCTGTTGTACTCGATAATGACTATTCGACATGGCATGCGTACAAGAATCAATATTGGCCGAGAAAATACTTGATAGATATCGACGGGTTTATTATCTACGATCATATCGGGGAAGGGGGGTATGAAGAGACGGAACGACAGATTCAAAAAGCGCTTGCGGAACGCGCCGAGCGACTTGGAGAAAATAATTCGGTGACGGGAGTTTCTCTAACGAAGGAGACAAGTGCCGGAGCACGTCCAGAAAGTCCGGAGATATACTTTGGAGCTAGCCGAAATCAAGACTTTGGGAATGGAACAGCGAACCGTGTTGGTGTGCAGACACTCTCACTACCGAGTAAACTCACTCCGAATCTTTTGTATCTCGGTGGGTCATGGAACATACAAAACGAGTATGCGGAAAGTACGAAGGAGGGCGATGTGATTGAGTTTCGGTATAAAGCGAAGGATGTGTATTTCGTCGCAAGCTCGAAGGACGGGGTACGAGTAAAAATCTATCAAGACGGCGAACTGGTACAAGGGAATGGGTTGGTCAACTGTAGTGACTCTGGTTTCTGTGGAGGAGACGACGTCGCTCCTGACGGCTCGGTCTATGTTCGCGATGACCGTCTGTATAAGCTGATTGAAAATCCAGGAGTAGAAGAGCATGTACTTAAAATCGAAGTAGAGCAACCGGGACTCAAAGCGTTTACCTTTACGTTTGGCTAAAACATTCGGTTTTGCCGAATGTTCGCCCGAACATGCTGGGCGTGTTGTAGGGCTAAATATATACAAAAGAATACCTTCCGACGAACGTGGGAGAGTGTTCTAAACGTACTTGCCCTCAGGGGGGTGTCCGTGTAGTCTATCTTTGGACACAATACAAATCAACTACGGAGGCATATTATGCAAATTGACACGTTGGACGCTCTCTGTCCTTTGGACGGACGGTATCGGAAAAAGGTGCAAGCACTCTCGTCAGCATTCAGTGAACGTGGACTTATGACGAGAAGAACTTTGGTCGAGATAGACTATCTGTGTGCGCTATCGGATCATCCGCGGGTTCCGCTCAGAAAGTTTACGGTATCGGAACGTCGGTACATGCGCACGCTTCAGAATATATCACTTCCCGCTGGGCGCATCATCAAGAGAATCGAACTTGAAGGGTATCAAGGGCGTCACAAAACAAATCACGATGTGAAGGCGATTGAGTTCTATATACAGTCTCGGCTCAAGGAGTGCAGTCTGCAGGACATCACGGGGTGGATACATTTCGCGCTTACATCTGAAGACGTAAACAACATTGCGTACGCACTGCAATTACGTGACGGACTTGAGTCTCACTTACTTCCCGCGTTTGGGTCTATACAGACTGACCTTTGCGCACTATCAGGAAGTCATGCGCTTCTGGCTATGCTCGCGCGAACACACGGGCAACCCGCGTCTCCGACCACGTTTGGTAAAGAGATGAGCGTGTTCGAACAGCGGTTGTCGAAAGAACTTGATGCACTGCGTACACAAAAGATTCGCGTGAAGCTTAATGGTGCGTCGGGAAACTACCATGCGCATCACGCTTCGCTTCCACACGTCGACTGGGTTCAGTTTACGAAGGACTTTGTGGCGAGGTTAAATGACGGAGATCATACCGTTCAGTTTGAGCCGAATCTGATGACGACGCAGGTCGAACCGCACGACACATACGCGCAGTTGTTTGACGCACTCAAACGTATTTGCGTCATACTCGCTTCGTTTTGCGAAGATATGTGGCGGTACATCAGTGACAATTGGGTGGTTCAGCGGGCAGTAGCAGGGGAGATCGGGTCGTCGGTGATGCCACACAAGGTGAACCCCATTAACTTCGAAAATGCTGAAGGGAATCTGAATCTGGCGGTGACGCTCTGCGAATTCTTCGCACGCCAGCTACCTCGGATGCGCTTGCAAAGGCATTTGTCTGACTCGACAGTCATCCGCAACTTCGGAGTTGTCTTCGGGCACATGCTCCTTGCGAGCATGGAAATCCGTACAGGGTTGGGAAAAATTGCTCCGAACCCTACCGCTATGAAAAGGGCGTTGCAAGCACATCCTGAAGTCATCGCGGAAGCGTATCAAACGATCCTTCGGCGAGAAGGGCTGCCCGATCCTTACAAACAGCTCTCCGACTTCACGCGTGGCAAAGAGATCAGCCTCAAGGCGCTTCGCGGCTTCGCCCGCAAGCTTAAGGTCTCTTCTGCCGTACAAAAAGAGCTCTTGGCGTTCACACCGAGCAATTACACGGGAATGGCAGCCAAGCTTGCATTGCTTGAAGGCGTTCTTTAAGACGGAAGTTCACGATTATGTTTGAGCAAGGTGCCCGCGAGTTTCTCGGGCGCCTTTTTATGAGTGGTAAAGCTACGTTGACAGGGACGTATTTCGGAGTAGTCTCATAGGTCGGGACGGTGCGGTACACGAAACATTCAAATGAAAGGCAGAAGATGAGCTCTATTACAGTTATCACTACTAACGGACTTCCTCCAGCCAGCGGGAGGGGTCGAAGCGCAGGAAGCTCTGGTAAAAGGCGGGGAAGCGTTGGAAACATATCGGGCCACCCACGCCCCGCGAGTGGGATACTCGGCTACCGACAGTGCTTTCGGCGTCAATTGCTATATTTTTATAGCCTGACGAGGTTCAACCTCGTCAGATCAACCTCGTCAGATTTTCCGAATGTACGAAAACACCCTGCGCTTGTGCGCAGGGTTGTCGGGGGCGACCCGTAGAGGCTTGATCTCTACAACGAGTGACCTACTTACAAAAACAAAACAACCCGCCGAGTGGCGGGTTGTTTTGAGTGAAGTTAGACGCGCTCTACGTTGACGGCGTTCATTCCTTTTGGAGACTCTTCAGTCTCGAAAGAAACGTTATCACCCTCACGAAGATCGCTGAACTGCACTCCAACGAGTGCCTTGCTGTGAAAGAAAAGATCTTTCGCGAGGCCCTCGCCGGTAATGAATCCAAAGCCTTTATCAGTCAGCTTTTTGATTGTTCCGGTCATCTTAGGATACTAGTTATAAAACAAAGTGAAGAAGGCTTTAGATTCGACGGTTCTTTTCCTATCTGCTTTGTAAGAGACAGGATAGCATGCTCGACAATTCCTGTCAAGCGTGGTGTGGGGATAAAAGAATTCCCCCAGCGGTGTGGTGCTGGAGGGGTGGTGTTTTTTCGCTGTGGCTTGCCACGAGCGAGTTTTGCTTTCTTAAGCAAAACGAGTCGAGTGGAGAAAGAGAGAACCGCGAGTACTCTTTTGGTCACGAATAATTCGGTTGCCGTCGCAACCGAATTTTCTCGACCCCGGCTCGCCTGTTTTGCGTACTCGCAAAACATGGCTCCGCTTTTTCCACCTCCGGTGGATCTGCCGAAGGCACGACAATTCTCCACGCAGAGTCAACAGGGGAGAATTTCTCCTTACAGGAGCAACTATAAACCCCTGTGCATAATGTAGTATAAACGTTTTTTCTTCTTCTGACTCTTTTTTCTTTCTTTTCTCTCCTTTTCTCGCACTACGAATTACTTCCTCGTCTAGAAGAGGTTGTGTACACTTTTACTCAA
>Ga0210057_1009839_pt1 | contig 10957 bp, 11 predicted proteins | sample CryGeyCG2114_010_2_FD_183968 | JGI IMG/M metagenome (GOLD analysis project Ga0210057, IMG submission 183968) | Groundwater microbial communities from aquifer - Crystal Geyser CG10_big_fil_rev_8/21/14_0.10 (SPAdes) (version 2) | ecosystem: Environmental > Aquatic > Deep subsurface > Groundwater ...
GCCAATTATAACCATGCCAAAAAAGCAGGATTGAAAATAATCGGCGCGATAAATAAAATAGATCTTAATCCTTACGGAATAGAAGAAATAGCCAAAAGCATTAGCGAGTTAACCGGAGAAAATCCGGATGAAATTTTAAAAGTTTCCGGAAAAACAGGGCAGGGCGTGGAAGAGCTTTTGAAGGCGGTAATAGAAAAGATTCCAGCACCGACGTCGTCATTGCGAGCGGAGCGAAGCAATCTATATGATGAGAGATTGCCGCGTCGCGGACTCCTCGCAATGACAGAAAATAAAGATATTTTTCAGGCCTTGATATTTGATTCTTTTTACCACGAACACAAAGGCATTGTGGCCAACGTACGCGTATTCAACGGCTCTTTAAAACGCGAAGATGAGGCATTTCTAATCGCCACCAACAGCAAATTCAAAGTAAAAGAACTTGGACATTTTTCTCCGGAATTAAAAAACGACGAGACCATAGAAGCCGGACAGATCGGCTATATTGCCACAGGACTTAAGGATCCGGAAATTTTAAAAATAGGCGACACTATTGTGTCAAATGTCAAAAATCAAGCATCAAATATCAAGCTCCTGGCTTTACCGGGCTATCAGAATCCCCAGCCGGTTGTTTTCGTGTCTTTTTATCCGGACGAAGCTGATGATTATGAAAATTTGAAAACTGCTTTGGGAAAATTAAAATTGAATGATTCCGCGCTTAAATTTGATGCCGATTTTAATGAATTTTTAGGCAGAGGATTTAAGGGAGGCTTTTTGGGCAGACTTCACTTTGAAATAACCGCCGAAAGATTGGAACGAGAATTTAATTTAAAAACAGTGAACAGTTTCCCGTCCGTTTCTTATAAAGTAAAAACAAGAAATGAAAAATGGATAACCGTAGACACCCCAAAAGATTTTCCGGAAGATCATTTGGAAGTATTGGAACCCTTGGCAAATATTGAAATAATAACTCCGTCAAATTATCTGGGCGCGGTTCTGGGACTGCAACAAAATTTTAAATTAAGAGATATAAACACCCGCTCTTTAGGAAATTCCGTAATTCTAGACGGGATCTTGCCGGTTGCCGAACTTATCAGGGATTTTGACGATCAATTGAAATCTGTTTCGGCCGGATATGCTTCGCTAAGCTATGAGGTTTCCGGTTATAAAAAAGCTCAAGTAGTAAAACTGGAGATTTTAGTTGCCGAACATAATATTGGCGGGTTGACGCGTATTGTCTATAAAGATGATATGGATAGAGAAGCCAGAAAAACCGTTGAAAGACTAAAGGAACTTTTACCGGCTCAGCAATTCAGCCAGGCCATTCAAGCGACCATGGGAAGCAAGATCGTTGCTAGAGAAACCATTCCTGCTATGAAAAAAGAGCTTGGAAATTTCGGAAAGAACGGAGGCGACAGGACAAGAAAAATGAAGCTTTGGAAGAAACAGCAAAGAGGAAAGGAAAGGCTTAAGGAGAGAGGAATAAAGAACAAGATTGATATTCCTGCCAGGATATTCAAAGAATTATTGAAAAAATGACGTTTGTCATCCCGGTCTTTGAGTCGGCCTGCCTGCCGGCAGGCAGGGATCCAATTTGGATTCCGCATCCCGCCTTTGGCGAGGCTCGCTCTGCAAAGCGGCGCATGGAGCGGCAAGCGCAGAATGACAGAGATGTGAATATGATAAAATTATAAAATAACGATGAAAAATATTATAGGTATTCTATTAATTGCAGTAATAATTTTTTTAAGCTGGCAGTTTTTTAATTTATATATTAAAAATATCTCTTTAGAAAAATCTTCTAATGAGTTAATCACAGAAATATCTTCAATAACGGCAGAAAACCGAGATCTTGGTTCTGATATTGATTATTTTTCCAATCCGGAAAATCAGGAAAAAGAGCTTAGAAGCAAAACAAATTATAAAGACCCCGGGGAAAAAATGATCATTATAATTCCTCCGGTGACGGCAACAACAACGGTTAATCAATAAAAAGAAATAATGCTAGAATAATCAATGGTTCGGCCTTCGCTGTTTCATCTGGCCTTAACCGCCGAAGCCAGCTAGGGCGGGATTAGCATAATGGTGGCGCGTGACCCTTGCCTGCCGGCAGGTAAGTTCCTAGACCGGGCAGTGAAAGTGCGGGTAAATTATATGCGGGTGTAGTATAGTGGCAGTACGTGACCTTCCCAAGCCGGGCAGTGAAAATGCGATAAATTTATGCGGAATTAGTATAATGGTAGTACATTACCTTCCCAAGGTAGGGGCGCCGGTTCGATTCCGGTATTCCGCTCTGAAAGAGCAATCGCATTTCTACTGACCCGGCAAGGTTAAAGCGTGGGTTCAATTCCCATCACCCGCTCATAATTTGATTGATAAAGCAGAATCGATTTATGCCCCCTTAGTTCAACGGCAGAACAGTGGTATCGCTCCGATATTTTCACAAAATTAGAGATTCTGATAAAATATCGAGAGTCCTCGATGTTCTAATAAAATTTTGCCTTCTTAGCTCAGTGGTAGAGCAATGCTTTCGTAAAGCAAAGACGCCAGTTCGATTCTGGCAGAAGGCTCTGCAAAATTTTAAGAACATCGGGATAAACCACATATGTCAGTTCAATTCTGGCAGGGGGCTCAAATGAAAGTTACAATTTAGAATTTTAAATTTACAAACGCCAAAAAAAACAGCAATGATATTTAAGGTATAATATTAAAAAGCACGCCAATTCTTTGTTTAAAAATTGTAAATTCTAAATTAAAAACTATTTTAAGATGTTCACTCCATTATTAGACAAATATGACAAAAGCAGCGCCAATATTTCCATTTTTCCGGGCGTAGGCGGGGACGACGCCAAAGATTGGGCAATAATTCTTTTGAATATGTATATTAAATACGCGCAAAAGCAGGGATGGAAAATTATACAAGTTGACAGCAGATCAATTGATATAAGAGGGGAATATGTTTATGGGAATTTAAAAAAAGAAACGGGCGTACATCGCTTGGTCAGAATCTCTCCGTTTGATTCCAAAAAACTCCGACACACTTCTTTTGCATTGGTTGAAGTTTTGCCGGAAATTCCGGAAGTGGAATTAAAAAATATATTGATTCCTTCGGAAGATCTTAAGATAGAATTATCTAATTCCAGCGGTCCCGGCGGACAAAATGTAAATAAAAGAGAAACCGCGGTCAGGGCGGTACATTTACCGACAGGACTTGCGGCGGCATCTCAAGTGGAAAGATCGCAGCTCCAAAACAAAGAAAAAGCTTTGGCGTTATTGAAAGCCAAATTGTTCAAATTGATGGCTGATAAGCAGGAAGGCGAGATTAAAAACCTAAGAACGCAAGTAAAACCGGAATGGGGCAATCAGATCCGCTCGTATGTCCTTCATCCGTACCAACAGGTCAAAGATCATCGCACTAATATGGTCAGCCATCAGCCGGATAAGGTGTTAAATGGCGATCTGGAGAAATTTATTGAAGCCGAGCTTGACCAGTAATTGTGGCCATGTCATTCCCGCTAAAGCGGGAATCTAGTCCCTTTCCTGGATTCCGCATCCCGCCTTTGGCGAGGCTCGCTCTGCAAAGCGGCGCATGGGACGGCAATCTCGGATGATAAATAGATTGCTTCGCTCCGCTCGCAATGACAGAGAGAAAGTTATAGCCATCAATCGTTAATTTTGCTATAATTTATACATAATGATCAATTTTCAAAATATCACAAAAGCATACAACAACAAATCTATCGCCTTAGAAGAAGTTAGTTTAACTATAAAACCAAATGAATTTGTTTCTATAGTAGGCAAAAATGGAGCCGGAAAATCAACACTGATAAAACTCCTGATAGGCGAAGAAAAGCCCAGCAAGGGAAGAATTTTGTTTGATTCCTATGAAGTAAACAAGCTAAAACTCGACGAACTTCCTGAATTTAGGCGCAAAATAGGCATAGTTTTTCAAGATTTCAAGTTATTAGCGACAAAAACCGCTTATGAAAACATAGCCTTCGCTCTGGAAGTTGACGGAAAGTCGCAATCTGAAATACAAGAATTCGTTCCTCAAATATTAGATATGGTCGGCCTTTCCGATCGCGCCTTTAATTTCCCGCACGAACTTTCCGGCGGAGAAAAACAAAGAGTTGCGATTGCCAGGGCATTGATACATCAACCGATGCTTTTGATCGCTGATGAACCCACCGGAAATTTAGATCCGCTAAATTCAGCTGAAATAGTCAAACTGCTTGTAAAGATCAATGAGCTTGGCACGACTGTTGTGCTGGTCACGCACAACAAAGACATAGTAAATAATCTGCATAAAAGAGTGGTGAGTATGGATAGTGGTAGAATAATAAGAGACGAAGAGAATGGAAAATATGTATTGGCGTAAAACGCAACCAAATTCCTAATTAACCTAATTCCTAATTTCTAAACTGGGATTTGGGATTTATTTAGGTCAATTAGAGCAATTAGAAATTTATTAAAAAAATAATATGTTTACTGCATTATTCAGAATAATAAAATACGGGGTTCAGGGATTCAAAAGAAATAGCTGGCTTTCCGCAACAACCATAGTGGTAATGACATTGACACTGCTGGTTTTTATCGGCCTAATTCTTTTTAGCGTATTAACAACAAATACTATTGATCTATTAAAAGAAAAAATAGACATCAGTGTTTACTTTAAAAATGAAACATCCGAAGATAGCATACTAAAAATAAAAAGATCTTTGGACGGCCTAAATGAAGTAAAAACTATAGAATACATATCTCGCGACGAAGCCTTAAAAATATTCAAGGAAAGGCACAAAGAAGACGCAACTATTTCGGAAGCTATAAATGTATTGGAAACAAACCCGCTTTCAGCCTCTTTGAATATAAAAGCCAAGAATCCGAAAGATTATCCTGTCATTACGGCCTATTTGAACAATGAGAGCTTAAAAGAACAAGTTGAACAGGTCAGTTATAACCAAAATCAGGTAGTTATTGATAGATTAGCGACAATTGTGGACACGGTTCAAAAAAGCGGAATGGTTTTAATTTTGATACTTTCTTTGGTAGCTGTTCTGGTATCTTTAAACGCTATAATGCTGGCAATCCATTCTACTCGGGAAGAAATAGGTATTATGAGACTGGTAGGCGCTACGAATATGTTCATTAGGGGACCATATATCGTGCAAGGAATACTCTATGGTTTAATAGCCGGAATTTTAAGCATTGTCTTTATTGCCCCATTAATTTATTTTTCTGCTCCATATATAAAGATGATCACCCCGGAAATAAATTTATGGTCATATCTAATGTCTAATATTTTTTTCCTGATCGGATATCAGGTGCTTTTCGGAATTTTACTAGGTATTATATCCAGCTTTATAGCCGTCAGAAAATATTTGAAAATATAAATTCATACGCTTACGCTAAGTAATACCAATATACGAATAAATACTAATCAACGAATAGCAACGAATAAAAGATTATCAATTCGTAGTCATTCGCCCCGCTTAGCGGGGTTCGTTATTCGTTGATTTATTATTATTCGCTGGTTTTAGAAACAATTTTATATATTTCCAAAAGCGTTATATAAAAACTTAGAACTATGGGTCCAAAAATCAAACCCATAGGACCAAACAAGTATATTCCTCCAAAAATAGCAAAAAAGATGAATATTGGATGGGCTGAAACCCCTCTTTTATAGGCAATAGGGTGAAGAATGTTGTCTATCAAACCAACCACCACCACCCCCCAGATACCAAAACCAATAGTGGCTAAAAGGGTTCCGTTAAATAGTAAGTAAATTAACGCCGGAATAATGACAACGGCCGTACCAAAGCCGGGAATTAAGGAGGCGATAGCCGCAATTGTTCCCCAAAAAGTTGGGCTTGGGATACCAAATATCCAAAATCCAATACCAGCCGCCAAACCCTGTATCATGGCAACGAAAATTGTTCCCCTCATAACCGAATTAACTACAGAATCAAGTTTTTGAGAAATTAAATTATCATATTTATCCTCTAATGGACTAATCAGGATTAAAGCTTTTTTTATCTTTTCTCCGTCTTTTAGGAAAAAGAAAAGAGCAATAATGGTTAAAAGAATATTAAATAAAATTTGCGTGGTTTTAGAAATTAATAAACCCAAATTATCAATAAGCCAAATCAATAACGACTCCACATAAGACTCGAAATCAATTGAAAAATTTGGAATAAAGTTTTGCAACGGGCGTTCAATGGCAGTATTTATTTTATCTAAATAAATAAATTTATTTGCCGAAACTCCAAAATATAAAGACTGGATTTCTTGGAATATCTGCCAGCCAATAAGAATCAACGGGATAATTATGAATACGGCTAAAATAAGAATAACCACCGAGGCCGAAAGCCAATCCTTTTTTAAAATTATTTTTAATTTTTCAAATAAAGGATGAAAGGTTATGGCAAGCACTATTGCAATAGCCAAAATGCCGATAAATGGATAAAAAACTAATCCCATTAATACCGTAGTGGCTAGTAATAAGAAACTGAAAAAATATGTTTGTATTTTTTTATTATTATTCATTTTATGATCTTAACTCGCTGCAAAAATCTAGTAATTCACAAAATAGCGGATAACATTCTGAGACTTAAGGGATTCAACCAATAGTTTTGATTCGGCGCTTAACTTTTGCTGTTTTATTTCCAGTATGATCTGGTTATTATAATTAGCTTCTTCGCCTGTCGGAATTTCAATTTTATTATCAGCGATAAACTTAGTTATATCGGCATCGGTTACCTGTATTTTATCTGCAAGAAGCGCTTCTAATTTTTTTTGAATAGCAATTTGTTTTTTAAGTATTTCAATCGTCATGCCTTGAGCCGCAAGCGCCTCATCTAAAGTTCCGCCCTGGGCGCTGATCTGTGTTTCTACATTAGCAACCTCGGTATTAATTTCGTCATCGCTCACTTTAATATCTTTTTTATCGGCTTCTTTATTAATAAGTTTTTCAATGACAAGACTTTCTAAAGCCGCTTTACCCGAACCCCTTTCAAGCGTCTGAATAACGGAAAGACGGCTTATAGGGGATCCTCCGACCATCGCCGCGACAAATAAGCCCTTCAACGAAAAAAGAATGGCCAAAGCAACAATGATGCAGCCGATGATAGTTGCTGTTTTTAATTTTAAATTAATAGTTATCTTCTTATCTGTTGTGTCCATATATTTTATTTATTTATTTATTTTTATAATTATCCCGATTTTTTTAAAAATTGGGAATCCTTACATCAAATAAGGACTTGTTGAATTATAGCGTAAACTCTAAAATATTAAAAGTGACTAATCGTAGGGGCGGTCTTTTATATGGTAAAATTAAAAAATAACAGATTAGTTTCCATGAAACAAGATCTTAAAATAAACTATATCTATGCGGCGATAATTTTTATTTTTTTGTTTTTTTTAGGGTATTATTATTCCGATAAATTTTATCCGCATACATTCATTAATAATGTAGCAGTTGGCGGAATGACTTATGCGGAAGCCCGGACGCGGATTAAGAATGCATTAGAAGACATTAAAATAAATGGCTTTGATCTGGAATTTGTTCGGGAAAATAACACTAAAAAAGTTAATGTTCCGGCCTCAGTGACAGGATTTATTTCCGACACGGTAGTTGAATATTTTACTATCGGCGACATTGAAGAAGCTATTAAAAAAACTTATGACTGGGGCAGAGAACCGTCGCTTATCCTCAGATGGCACAGAAAAATATCTTCTTTATTTTTTAAAAAAACTTTTGTAATTCCGTATTCCATTCAAAAAGAAGCGGTCTTTTCCCTGCTAGAAAGAGAATTGAATGGATTTTTGAACGGTCCGCAAAATGCCGAGTTTAGAGAAAGCGGCAACAAAATGATCATATCCGAGGGAAAATTTGGAGCAGACATTGATAAGGAAAAGGTAATTGAAGAAATGAACAAGTCCTTATTTAACGCAGGAACTAAAGATCTGCGATTTAATGTCAATCTGATAGCTCCGCCTATAATTGCGGAAGATCTTAAATTAAAATTAGGTTTTGCCAATGATTTAATGAGCTCGGTTGATTTGAAGTTTTGGAGCGAACCCTATTGGTGGCGCGCACGGGGACCCATTTTGGCAACTTGGCTTACTATAAATAAAGATAATAAAGACAAAATAGAGATAAGGAGCGATAAGCTAAAAAATTTTGTCTGGATGAACACTAATTTATCAATTGAAGGAAAAATGGTAAATAGCCGCTTTGAAATGCGAAATGGAAAGCTGACGGAGATCGTTCCCGGTCAAGCAGGGCTGGAGGTGAATTTTGATAAATTAAAAACCGATATAGAGGAAGGCTTGCAAAAAATTTATCAAAATTATAACGGTGAAAAAATAAAGCCGGAAACGCTATCAGTTAAATTTACTATTGAAAAAGTATTGCCAAAAGTTACTAAAGAATCCATTGAGCAGTATAAAATAACCGATCTGATAGGCAGAGCGGAAACCAGCTTCGCCGGCAGTTCCGCGGCAAGAATAAGCAATATAAAACTAGGAACTTCAAAATTTAATGGGATATTGATAGCTCCCGGAGAAGAATTTTCCGCCGTAGAAGCGATAGGCGCAGTGAACGAAAAGGAGGGATATAAAAAAGAATTTGTGATCAAAATGGATAAAAGCGTGGAAGAATTTGGCGGCGGACTTTGCCAAATTGCGACTACCTTATTCAGGTTGGCGCTTAATACGGGGCTGTCAATTACTGAAAGGCAAAGCCACAGTTATGTCGTAGGCTATTACGGACCAGGACTAGATGCAACGATCTACGGACCGCATCCGGATCTAAGATTCGTAAATGATACAAGTAACTACATTTTATTGCAGGGAATAGTAGAAAATGGCAATTTAATCTTTGAGCTCTATGGAAGAAAAGACGGCAGGAAGGTGTCAATTTCCGAACCAAGAATACGTGATAGGATATCTCCGCCCGATACAAAATATATTTTAACGACCGACTTGCCGCTGGCGCAAAAAAAATGCACCGAAAGGCGCAGAGAAGGACTGACTGCGGAAGCCGACTATCGCGTGGAATATGCCGATTCCAGTATTCACGAACAGACTTTTATCAGCGAATATAAGCCCTGGCAAGAAGTATGTTTTTTTGGAACGCAATTTTAACTCTTTGAAATATTTAAGACCGTACTGTAATGAATCTCTTTTTCCAGACCTTAATAAAATCCTGAACAGAAATTTTTTCTCCTGCCGATATTCCAGCCGGGTCGTTGTAATAAATCGTATTGCCATTAATGCCGTTTATAACCGCAAGATGGGGTATAGAGCTTTTCAGATCAAATTTATAATGAACCGATACAATAATAGGGCCATTTTTTAAAGCTGCTTCAAATTGCGCAAACGCAGAATCAATATCTAAATTTGAAAGATCATAATTCTCGCCCTTTAAGCCGTATTTGCCGGCAAGAAGCGCAAGTCCCCGGTGTTTCCACCCCGAACCATTAAGATACGCTCCAGCATCAACACCTTCCTGAAGCAGGGCATTGATCGCTACGGTTCCGGGTTTATAGAATTCAATAAGCATTGCCAAACTTGCTATGCCACAGCTAAGTTTTTGCCATTCTATGGCGCTAATATCGCGAAATTGAGAATAAAAAGGAACATCCGGAATCTTAGTTTGGACATTAATAGCCGTCTCATTTTGAGGATTATAATAGATATCAATTGGGGCATTCAAAGAAGCGCCTGAAGCGACAATTGAAGTGCCAACCAACAAATTTATAAGAAAATTAGCATAAAACATAATATATTAATTATACAATATTTTAATAAATATTGCAAGACAACGTAATATATGTATAATACATGGCTTGCTATTCCGTAGCTTTAGCGAAGAATAGCTGCCAGACCTGGATTCGAACCAAGATACCCGCCTCCAAAGGGCGGTGTCCTACCATTAGACGATCTGGCAATATTTCATAAATATTATCACGAATTTTTCCAAAATTCCACTTAGCGATAACAATACGCATTTGTTATAATAAAGTAACTTAAAATTATATTATGATTTTATCTATACACGCGATAACTGGAGCTGTTTTAGGTTTAAATGCCAATAGTTTCGGGCAGGTCATTTTATTGGGCATTGTAAGTCATTACTTTTTAGATTCCATCCCGCACGTTGAATATAAAATAGAAAATATTAAAAACGGGAATTTGAAAATGGCCGCCAAAGAATTCGCTAAAATATTCATTGATCTGCTAATCGGCCTAATAATTATCCTATACCTAATCCAGAATAAAAACTTTAACCAATCAATTTTAATATTGGCGGGATCTTTTTTTGCACTGCTTCCTGACGGACTATATTTCCTTGATTGTCTTGTTAAAAATAAAGACAGGAACGCGATTACAAAGTTTCTAAAAATACATTCTATTTTTCATAAAAAAACTCATTCAATTATTTCTAATAAAATAATATCCATATCTTCTCAAATAATAATCGTTCTTATCTTGATCTATATGATCCTTAAATAAAATTAACTTATTAAGTATCTCGGCTTGAAGGAAAAAAATAGTAGTTTATAATGATATAGAACCCACACAAATATCAATTTTAATATGGAACCAATTTTAAAATCTGAAATATTCTTTTTTATTACATCGATCGCAACGGTAATTTTAACAATACTCATAGGAATAGCGGCGGCATACCTTATAAGAATTCTTAGGAATGTTGATGATATTTCTAAAAAAGCTAAAGATGAAGCAGAACTTATAAAAGAAGATGTCGCAGATCTCCGTCAAAATATCAGAGATGAAGGAATAAAAGTAAAAAGTTTTGTAAGTTTTTTCAATAAATTGAAAGGCCGAAAAAGTAAAAAATAATAAAATAAAATTTTAATAATGAATAAAAAAACAAAAAAGATGGCAGTTGAAGCGGGCGTGGGTCTTGCCACATTGGCAGCCACCGCCGCCGGAG
>Ga0210057_1009842_pt1 | contig 10954 bp, 12 predicted proteins | sample CryGeyCG2114_010_2_FD_183968 | JGI IMG/M metagenome (GOLD analysis project Ga0210057, IMG submission 183968) | Groundwater microbial communities from aquifer - Crystal Geyser CG10_big_fil_rev_8/21/14_0.10 (SPAdes) (version 2) | ecosystem: Environmental > Aquatic > Deep subsurface > Groundwater ...
AAAGAAATTGACCGCTTAAAGAAAATTCTCTATGATACTCAAAAGAAATACGGAACCACAGAATTTTAGTCAAAATTCGCCAAAAATTCAGAAATATTTGGGTATCATTTATTTATTATCTATTACGACATTCTGTGGAATTCTTTCTATTTGTAAAAAATACACAAAACAGATAAACTTGAACATATGTCATCTGAGAAGAGTAAATATAAAGCTACGATTGGACTTGAAGTCCACGCTGAATTGGCTACAAAGACGAAGATGTTTTGTCGCTCCCTTAATGACCCAGATGAAAAAAGACCGAATATACATATCTGTCCTATCTGCATGGCTCATCCAGGAACGTTGCCAATGATAAATAAAGAAGCCGTCAAATACGTCCTTTTATTTGGAAAAGCAGTCAAAGGTACCTTGGCAACGCACACCTATTTTGACCGTAAAAATTATTTCTATCCTGATATACCAAAAGGGTATCAAATTAGTCAGTACCAATTTCCGCTCGTGAGCGGAGGTATACTTGCAGACATTGCATTAACGAGAGTACACCTTGAAGAAGATACAGCACGTTCAATACACACAGGTGATAAAAGCTTTGTAGACTATAACCGTGCTGGCGTGCCACTCATGGAGCTTGTCACTGAGCCAGTGATACATTCGGCCGAAGAGGCAGAAGCATTTGCCAGAGAATTACAACTACTTTTGCGCACTCTTGGTATTAGTCATGCTAATATGGAAAAAGGAGAAATGCGTGTAGAAGCAAATATCTCTATTAGCACGACACATGAATTTGGTACAAAAGTAGAAGTAAAAAACTTAAACTCAATTCGTTCTGTATCACGATCAATCGCTTATGAATTAGAACGACAAGAAGGCTTACTTGAAAATGGGGAAGTAGTAGTACAAGAAACACGAGGATTTGATGAGGCAACAGGCCGGACAATATCTCAAAGGAAAAAAGAAAATGCCCAAGATTATCGTTATTTCCCAGACCCAGATCTGCCCGCACTCAATATAAAAGAGATTCCTGAATTCACTACAGATGTATTAATGAAAGCACTGCCAGAGCTTCCGTCTGCAAAGAGAAATCGGCTCAAAGATGAATATGGTATTGTAGATAGTCATGTAGAGCTTCTTGTACAGCATCCACCGCTTGCCGACTTCTTCGAAAGCACCCTTGGTAATAGTCGTGAAAAAGATTTTATTGATACAACAATAAATTATCTTACATCCGATTTAATTTCTCATATAAAAACAGAGCATGGGGAAGGTTTTTTCACGCCACCAGACACACTACAGCCAGAAGCATTTGCACAACTTATCCGCATGATTCTTGCAGGAGAAATATCATCACGTGGCGCAAAAGATATTCTTGCTATCGTTGTGACTGAAGGAGGATACCCAGAGATCATTGCCCGCGAACGTAACCTCACACAAGTAAGTGATGCAGGCGCACTTGAATCCCTCGCTGTGGATATTATTAGTGAGTTCCCAGAGGTTGTCTCTGAGTATAAAGCAGGAAAGGAGAGTGCGCTTCAATTTTTAGTTGGTCAAGGAATGAAAAAATCAAAAGGTTCAGCGCATCCAACAAAACTAAAAGAGACGTTAGAAAAATTAGCAGGGAAGAACTCTTAATAATCGTCATCACGTAATGACTTGATTTCAAGACGTCTTTTTGAAGAAGATTCTTTTTTGTGACTTGGTGTTGATGTATGAGAAGAAACCTTTTTTTCATGTGATTCTTTTTTTACTACAGGAGCTTCTATCTCACCAACAAGGTTTTCAATATCTTCACGCTTATATACACGGTAGTTGTTGATCGGATTACGGTGTGCAATAAGCTTGCCTTTCTTGTCCCAATTACGTAAAGTAAGCGGTGTTACACCAAGAAGCTTCGCCACATCTTTTACTGTTAAGTATTTTTTATCCATAGTAACCTTTTATAAGGTTAGTATATATTCTTCAGGAAGACTTAGCAACTTGACTCCAAAATGGAAAAAGTCTATACTGTGGCTTACTATGACACATGCAGTAATTGAGACAGGTGGAAAGCAGTATCGAGTCGCTCCAGGCGATGTTATTGCTATTGAATGTATAAAAGACACTTCTGCTGGAAGTGATATATCTTTTTCTGCACTTTTTGTTGAAGGAGACGATCTAGGTGTATCAAAAAAGGTAGTAAAAGGTACTGTACTTGAAGAGACTTTTGATACAAAGAAAGTAGGTATTAAATACAAGCCAAAAAGTCGTTATCGTGTAAAGTACGGACACCGCCAACCTATTATAAAAGTGAAGATTGAAAGTATTGGATAAAAACAGCATACACATGCTGTTTTTTTCATTTCTCATTTAGTGAGGCTAGTCTGACTAGTCTCACTAAGTACTTTTAGAGGCGTCGGTTGAAAGCTTCTTTCATTGTATCTTTATCAATATATTCAAGCTCTACGCCAGTAGAGATACCACGAGCGAGCATCGTCTTTTTTAGCGGAACATCCTTTAATGTATTAATAAGATATTCACTCGTATGTTCTCCATGCGGGGTGGCTGACAATGCAACGATAATCTCTTTCAATGTGTCTCCTTTGCGAGTGATAAGTTCTCTTAATCCATCAATGCGGATATGTGTCTCCGGATTATCCGCAAGGACAGGCAATACGCCACCAAGAATAAAATAGCGCCCATTATAGACACCAGTCCGTTCAATCACCTCAAAATCAGCTTCTTTCTCAACAATCATAAGGCACGTTTGGTCACGTTCACTATCAGCACATGTCGTACAAAGTGTTTGTGGTTTTGTATCCAAGAAAATGCGTGTACAATCACGACAACGCTTTACTGTGTTTTTTAACGCACCCAGTGTATGTGCAAGATTCTCTCGATATCCATCATCTTTATTTAAAAGAAAATAAACAAAACGCCGTGCTTGTCGCGGACCAATACCCGGAAAATCTTCAAATATATTTACTAATTTATTAAATACATCCATATATTAAATCTGTTCAAATGCATCACCGCTTTGTGTCTTTTCTATTTCCATAAATGACGTATGTTTTTCATCAAAGTATAATTCAACTTTACCCGTCGGACCATTCCTATGTTTTTCGATAAGTATCTCTGCAATATTGGGACGTTCAGAATTTTCATTATATTTATCTTCACGGTGAATAAACATCACCACATCGGCATCTTGTTCAATACTTCCTGAGTCACGCAAATCAGACAGACGCGGTCGTCCACCACGACTTTCCACTGCACGAGAAAGCTGAGACAGTGCAAGCACTGGCACATCAAGCTCACGGGCAAGTTGCTTCAATGAGCGTGAAAGCTCTGTCACTTGCTGTACCATAGAATCTGCGGCACGTGTGGATGTTGGTTGCATGAGTTGTAGATAATCAACCACAATAAGTCCGAGTCCTTTTTCACGCTTAAGTCTGCGTGCAACAGAACGCATCTTGAGAATAGTATTTGCTGGTTGATCATCTATAAAAATAGGATACTTAGAAAGACGCCCGAGTGACTCCTGTAGCGCATTCCACTCTTCATCAGTTGATATTTTACCTGTACGCAATCGCCACGAGTCTACACGTGACTCAGCAGACAACATACGGTCTGCAAGCTGTTGTGCGCTCATTTCAAGAGAGAAAACACCAACAGGCACGTTGTTCTTTCCTGCCGCTTGGCGGGCAATATCAAGCGCGAGAGCAGTCTTTCCCATTGATGGTCTCGCTGCAAGAATGATAAGGTCTGAGTTTTGCAGCCCCGAAAGCTTGCCGTCAAGAGAGTTAAATCCGGTAGAGACACCTCGTACTGCATTTTTATTTTTATGTAATTTATCCAAACGCTCCATTGAATCACCCAGTGTCTCGCTTAGTGAAATAAACTTATGTACACCGGATACATCAGTGACGTCGTATAGTGTCTTTTCTGCTCTATCTAAAAGTGAATCTAATTCTTCTGCTTCATCATAACCAAGTTCTGAAATTGAATCAGCTGCACGAATCAATTCACGCATCATATGTTTCTTGTATACAATCTCTGCATAGTGAATAGCATTTGCAGCTGATGGGACACTGTTTACCAATTCGGCAAGATAACCTTTGCCACCAACAGAATCAAGTTGACCTTTTTCAAGAAGACGAGCACTCAAAGAAAGCACATCGATTGGTGTACGTGCAACAAACAACTCATGCATTGCATCAAAAATGAGTCGGTGCCGTTCACTATAAAACGCACTTCTCTTTATAAAATCTAAGAGATCGTAGAGTACTTCATACTTTAATAAAATAGAACCAAGTAATGCTTTTTCAGAATCAGCATTCTGTGGAGGGATACGTAATCCATTGCGCTCTCGTGACATTGCACTATTGTACCATTACAAAAAGTAAGCAGGGTCTTGCATCTGTTTACACCCTGTGGTTTAGCTGTGTATAGCGAGAAAATATGCTATTTTAAAACACGCGAATGAGAGAAGACCTGTGTCTTATTTTCAGTATCAATAAGCTCAAAACCCATCTTTTTTAGTTGGTCCCGCACACGATCGGCTTCTTGCCAATTACCTTTTTTACGTGCCTCACGACGACTTGAAAGGAGTTCTTGGACTTCATGTGGTATTTCACTTTCCGGCAACGCCTCTGAAAGCGAATTCTCAACACTTGTATTACGTTCAATTAAATCCAAGCCAAGCAATTGATCCATTGCAAGTAATGTCTTTCTCTTGTCTGTATTTTCAATTGATGCGTCTTTGAGCATGTCCCACAAAAGAGCAAGTGCCTGAGGGGTATCAATGTCATCATGTAATGCCTGTAAAAAAGGTTGCATGTATTTTTCCACCACCGCACCTTTAGGTGATTCAGGCAATTTAGAAAACTTCTCAGCAAAAAGCTTGTGTAATTTAAAGAGTGCATTGTGTGACGCTTCAAGCGCTTCCCATGTAAAATCAACTGGTGTTCTATACCGTGCTTGCAAAAGCCAATAACGATAAGCGAGAGGAGAGAAGCCTCTATCAATGATATTTCTTATATACACGGTATTACCAATCGATTTTGATATTTTTCTCCCTTCAATTTTAATAAATGCATTATGTAGCCAATAGCGAACAACTGGCTTACCGGTCACTGATTCACCTTGAGCGATTTCGTTATTATGATGAATGGGAACATGATCAATACCTCCCGTATGAATATCAAATTGTCTCCCAAGATACTTCATGCTCATTGCACTACATTCAATATGCCACCCTGGAAAACCAAGTCCCCATGGTGAATGCCACTCTTGCTCACGCACCGTGTCCTTTGGAGAAAATTTCCATAATGCAAAATCAGTTGGATTTCTCTTTTCTGCATTCTTGTCCACGCGAACACCTTCTTTTAATTCTTTTAATTGAATATTCCCCAATTTGCCATAGGTAGGAAAAAGAGACGTGTCAAAATAAATACCGTCAGTAATCTGGTACGTATACCCTTTTTCTTCTAATGTCTTTATAAATGCAATTTGTTCATCAACATGTGCGATAGCACGAGGAAATTCTGTATGAATAACTGAGACATTTAATCGGCGTAAATCTTCCAAAAAAGACTTTGTTACTTTTTCAGTCAATTCACGAGTACGAAGTCCTTGCAGGCGCGCGCTTTTTTCTACTTTGTCTTCACCGTCATCTGCATCACTTTCTAGATGTCCAACATCGGTGATGTTGATAACATGTTTTATTGTATAGCCGTCACTGCGAAGTATCCGCTTCAAAATATCAACCCAGATATACGGACGCATATTCCCGATATGTTGATATTCATACACCGTTGGACCACAGCTATACATCCCCACATAATTTGGTTTTAGTGGAACGAATAACTCTTTCTCTTTACTAAGCGTATTAAAGAGATATAACGCAGGAATATCGCTTGATAGAGCCTGATTCTTTTGTTTTCTCTTAAAGAAATTGAACAGCATGTTAGAGCCACTTTCGATACTTGAAAAATGAGAAGAAAAGCACCGTTAGAGCAAGCATTATACCAATGACTATCCAGAAATCATAGGAACGTCCTACAAGCGGTGTATACGCCGTATTCATACCGAATATACCGGCGAGCAATGTAAGTGGAAATGTAACGAAGGCCATAATAGTAAGTGTTTTCATGACCTCATTTTGTTTTGCATAGAGCAAAGAGTCATTGGTTGTGCGCAATTCGGCCAAGAGCTCACGTGCATTCATGAGTGCATGACGCACATGTTCATATTCACGCACACTTTCTTTCATCACTATATGATAGCTATCATTAAACATCTTCGTTGTTTCATTCATTAATACAATCATTATGTCAGCATGTAAAGAGAGCGTGTGTTCAATGAGCAACAGATTTCTATTTACCTTTGATATCTCTAATACCATTTCTCTTTCTTTGCTCATAAAAATACCCTCTTCAATTGCTTTCAATTCATCATTGATATATGCAATCTCATGTAAGAGTGAGTGGTATAACTTTGAAAGCATCAATGCGAAAATCTGACCACCACTGACAGTGTACTTGTGTTTATCTAAAATTGAGTTGACTTCAAATACTTTTGCGAATTTGTGTAATGGGTCAACGACATCATAACGAATAGTGAGGATGAAATGTGTACCAACAACAAAATCAATTTCTTGTGAGGTAGTATCAGAGTGACTATGACGAAGTGCAGGAAAATGTAATACCAAATAAAAATAATCTGGATGTGATTCAAAATAAGGACGTGGTGTTGGAGAAAGTAATTCATCCGCAACAGAAGGAACCAAACCATAGGTATCAGCAAGCTCTCGTAATTCTTCACGACTTGGATTACTTACATCAATCCATTCGACATCTTTGTACGCATACTTAATAAGCATGTATACAGTATATCAAAACTTTTTATAAAAAGGTTGCATTGTCAACAGTTTGTGTAAAACACATACTCTATGTGATAATGTCTTCATGTCTGAAAAAAGAGGAAATCTATCTATACTTATTTTTTGTAGTATCATTTTTGGTATTGGTTTTTATAGTGGAAGTTTTTATACGCACGCGTCAAGTTACATACCGAACGATACCATTGCCAACACCTCTCCAGAAGAAGATATGAAATTCAATGCTGACTTTGCGCCATTTTGGAAAGCGTGGTCTATCCTCAATGAACGTTTTGTCCCTGTTGCAACATCCACCACCCTTGCATCCGAAGAAGATCGTATTTGGGGAGCAATACAAGGTTTATCAAAATCATACAACGACCCATACACCGTCTTTTTTCCACCAGAAGAAGCAAAATCATTTGAAATGGAAATACAAGGAAACTTTGAAGGTGTTGGTATGGAAATAGGCATGCGAGATGAATTACTCACTGTTATTGCTCCTTTGAAAGGCACTCCGGCTGACAAAGCTGGCATTCTCCCAGGAGATCAGATTATTAGTATTGATGATGTATCAGCACTTGATTTAAGTATAGAAGAGGCAATACAAAAAATACGTGGTGAAAAGGGAACTACAGTCAAGCTCACTGTCGCACGAGAAGGTAAAGGCACGCTCGATATACCGATTGTTCGCGCCGTTATTGAAATACCAACAGTAGATACAAAGCCAGTATTTGCAAGCGATGGTAGCAATAAAGGAAGTGGGCTTCGTAGCGATGGCACGTTCCTTATTCGCTTGTACAATTTCTCTGCGCATTCCACAAATGATTTCCAAAAAGCATTGAACGAATTCACCAACTCTGGCTCACATAAGCTTATTCTTGATTTGCGTGGTAATCCAGGAGGCTTCCTTGACGCAGCTGTTGAAATGGCAAGCTGGTTCCTTCCTACCGGAACACCAGTTGTTATACAAGATTTTGGAAAAGGTAAAGGAGAACAAGTCCTTCGAAGCAAAGGATATGACATATTCAATAAAATGGGAGTAAAACTAGACATGGTTATCTTGGTAAATGGAGGGTCAGCTTCTGCTTCTGAAATCCTTGCTGGAGCACTTAGTGAACATGATGTTGCGACGATTGTTGGTACACAAACATTCGGCAAAGGATCAGTACAAGAGCTTATTCCTCTCACGAGTGAAACATCATTAAAGATAACAATCGCGCGCTGGCTTACACCACACAGTATTTCAATTTCAGAAAATGGTATTACACCAGACGTTATTATTCCGCTCAGCTTAGAAGATATTGAAAAGGGGAAAGACCCACAACTTGACCGAGCAGTAAAAATCTTGACCGATATATAAAGCGCTAGACATGATTATTAAAATAGGTAGTATTGATACATATGAAAGTCATTCTTCTTACAAATATTCCTAAAACAGGCAAAAAATATGAGGTTAAAGATGTTGCGGATGGACACGCGATCAATTTTCTTATTCCACGAAAAATGGCAGAGATTGCGACACCAGCAAAAATCACACAATTAGAATCCAAAAAAGCACGTGGTGAAAAAGAGCAGGCATTACAAGCTGAACTTTTCAAAAAAGATATTGAGTCACTTGCACATGCGAATATCACACTTTCTTTGCCAGCAAATGAAAAAGGGCATCTATTCAAAGGTGTTCACCAAGATGATATTAGTGATGTATGTAAAAAAGAGCACAATATCACTATTGATCCAAAATATATTCTTATGGAAGAACCTATCAAAGAAATTGGTACCAAAAAAATAGTTATCTCAAATGGAGAAGTAAAAGACACTATCAACATAGAAATACTTGCACAACAAAATAAAGACTTGTAGCCACTGTGTAACTAGTCAGACTAGTTTACACCTAACAGAGAGAATGCATATATATGTGGCTTAATTATAAGACTTCTCAAGAAGTGTTGAAAAGGTACTGATTATTTAACGTATTTCATAATACCATTCTAATCCACCGAGAGCTCTCCTCCAATAATGACGCAATAAGGGTTGCCTTTGGTACACACATAACTGTAACGGTTGTGAGACTTATGTGCGTATAATGCATACATACAAAGATACATATATAGATGGAAAGGTGGATAGATAGATAGATAGATAGATGGATAGATGGATGCATGCATTTACCGCATAAGATAAAAAATCTTTTTGATCTTATCTTGTCCTTCAATTGCTTCAACATATGATGCATACGACCTCTTTGTATATCAGAAAATCCTTTTTAATAATGTAATGGGTTCTTCATAGTGCTATTATATGATGTTCTAATAAGAGCAATAACATCTTTAACACTAAAATAAACATCTTAAATCAACTACCCCACAGCAGAGCTGCGGGGAATTGTTTGATTAAAACATACAAAAACCACCAGACTTTAGTTTGGTGGTTTTTATTACTTTACGTTTACTATTTTTTTAACAACCGTCTTGCCGTTGAATCCTTTTTTCCGTTTTGAAGAGAATGAGACAATACCGTCTACTACAGAGAAAAGTGTATGATCTTTACCCATTGAGACTCCTTTACCAGGAAGTATACGTGAGCCACGTTGGCGCACAATAATAGCACCCGGTTTTGCTTGGCTTCCACTTGAAAGTTTAATACCAAGGTATTTAGGGTTTGAATCACGTAGGTTTTTAGCGGATCCGCCAGCTTTTGTATGTGCCATAGGGTGATATACTTAACTGAATAAGTCCAATGAGTATAACAAAATACATTAATCAAATCAAGTCCCGCGTATCATTCCCTCCTAAAAAGGACCTCATTATGGTATTGATTATTATCTGTGTCGGAATGGCTTCATTTGGTCTTGGAATGCTGGCTCACACACCTCTTCAAGATAGTCCTGTCATCATAGACAAAAGTGCCCTTGGAGCTGTATATGAAGCCTCCGAAGTGGCTACTGACAAGACACCAGCAACATCCGTGTCAGAACCAGGAACAAAGCAATTCGTTGCTTCAAAAAGCGGAACACGGTACCATTACCCATGGTGTCCCAGTGCTTCTCAAATTAAAGAAGAAAATAAAATCTGGTTTTCTACAAAAGAAGAGGCCGAACGCGCGGGGTATAGCCCTGCTAAAAATTGTCCAGGATTATAATATACATTTTCTATGCTAGTCATTGACGTTGAATCATCAGGAACAGTACCCCATATACATGGCATATTAAGCATCGGTGCAATCGATCTCCTTGATCCAAGCCGAACTTTTTATGGTGAATGCCAATTGTGGAAAGATGCGCATATTATGGATGAAGCATTAGAGGTCAATGGCTTTATGAAAGAAAGCCTCTTTGATCCAGAAAAAGAAACTGAGGAAGAATTAGTGCGCAGATTTATTTCATGGGCACTCATGGCAGAGGATTATACTATTGCGGGACAAAACCCGAGCTTTGATCGTGATTTTATTATGTATGGTGCAGGACGTTATCATATCAATTGGCCATTTGCCTACAGGACGATTGATTTACACACTGCATGTTTTTTACATATGAAAGAACGTGGTGTTCCTATACCAAAGAAAAATAACCACACTGATTTAGATCTTGATGACATCCTTGCATACTGTGGACTACCACGAAGAAAAGGATTTCATCATGCAGGGTTTGATGCTCGCCTAGAAGCAGAAGCATTGGCACGACTTCTCTTTAAAGAAAGTCGCATAGACGCATATCGCGACCATCCTATTCCTTGGTAATAAAAAATAGCCATATCAATGATATGGCTATTTGAAAACACTGCTGTATTGATCTACAGCAACACCGAAAGTAGTCTTTGCCACACAGATACAAAGACTGACGAGTCAATATAAAGGCGAATCAGCATAAAAGCCAATGGTGCAGACATAACACATGCCACCCAAAATAAAGTGACTGGACCCATCTTCAATTCAACCTCATCGGTTGTGGCTGATTCTTCTATACTATCTTCGGCTTTGTTGCATCAACATTATCCCCAACGAAAAACACCTCCGCAAGGAGGTGTTTTTCGGTACGATAGTAATATATGAACAAAACTAAAGACAAGAAACATACTACCAAACAACAAAAGAAACGTC
>Ga0210057_1009843_pt1 | contig 10952 bp, 13 predicted proteins | sample CryGeyCG2114_010_2_FD_183968 | JGI IMG/M metagenome (GOLD analysis project Ga0210057, IMG submission 183968) | Groundwater microbial communities from aquifer - Crystal Geyser CG10_big_fil_rev_8/21/14_0.10 (SPAdes) (version 2) | ecosystem: Environmental > Aquatic > Deep subsurface > Groundwater ...
TGGAGGGGCGTTCCGCAGTTGGGGCAGCACCCGACCTGTCCCGACGGCGCCTTGTGGTCAGAGATCGTCTGCCCCGGGAAGAACCGCAGACACCGTTGGCAGAAGGGTCGCCAGGCCACCTCATCCACGCTCCTTCCAGAGTGCCTCTGGCTCCAGACCCGCCGGGCGTTGGCCTGTCACGCGGTAGAAGTCCGCGACCCGGTACCAGTCATCGTCGATCAGCTGGATGAACCGCTCTGCTGCCGCGAGCCAGCGGTGGACCTCACACCGGGGATCCTCTTCCGCAGGCCCTCTCACGTAGGCCCCGGCCCACTCCATCCACGCCCCCATCAGCTCCCGACGCCGCTCTCCGGCCTCGATCAGCAGCTCGGAGAAAGGGTCCAGCTCATCGCCCTCTGACTGCATGAGCAGGAGCCGGAGCCAGGAGTTGTCCGCCTCCCCCAGGGGCGTAAGCACCTGGATGCGGTAGATGGCGTCCGCAGCAGCCACCTCGCTCTCGGCATCGGCCAGCAGCCAGAGACCGCCCTCGCGCTCGATGAACCGCTCGATCTCACGCAGGAACTGGGCGTAGCGCCAAGTGACGTTGCAGAGCCGGTCGGCGATGTCGGCTTGGTCATCGTGCCCATCGCGCAGGTAGCCCAGCAGCACCAGTAGGTCCGCCCTCATGGCGTAGACCGGCGTCCAGATCCGGCGGTAGCTGCGGTGCTGCGCCAGCCAATCGACGCGTAGCGCCGAGTCCTCGGGGAGCCGCTCGGCCTCCATGCGGTGCCGGTGCCGCAGTCGGTAGGCGCTGTCCAGGGCGTAGAGCTCTTCGGCGAGGGCTTCGATCAACGGGTCCTCCCGCTCCTTGCGGAAGTGATCCGGCTTGACGTTCAGCAGCTCCGCCGCCCGGCGGCGACGTTCCTTGGGCGGCGCGCCCCTGCTGCCCTGGGCCACGCCGAGCAGGGTCGCGGCAGCGGCGTCTTTGACGCCATCGACCCGTACCGCCGCTTCGCCGATCAGGCTTGAGGCAGCGACGGCACGGTCGGCGGGCTCGTCGCTGGCGCTCTTGGCCGCTACCAGCGCGAGGCCGAGAAGCGCCGGGCATGAACGGAGCGAGTCACCGGTGACACCGGTGCGCAGCAAGCCAGCCAGCTCGCCGGCCAACTCCTGCGGAGACGGGATAAGCATGTCACTCACTCTGCCCCCACTAAATCACCGAAAAGGCGCCACGAGCCAGGGCCAGCCTCCGTTTCACCGTGGAACGCAGCCCGCGTTCCGCCCCACGAAGCGGAGGTGTTCTTCCATGTCCCACTCCCTCGTCTCCCTCGGAACCGGAGGCTCCAACCTCCCGGCCCGCGTCGAGCGCCAGGTCGCCCGGGAGGTGGCCCTGGCCCACGCTCGCGGCTCGGTCATGGCCGCCCGAGAGGTGGCCAAGATCGAGGCCATCACCGAGATCACCGAGGAGGCCCTCTTCAGCGGGTCCGAGGTGGCGGCCGTCACCAACATGCTCGTCCAGAAGACTCCGTACGCGCAGGACGAGCTCAGCTACATCGCCCACGCCGGGATCACCGCCATGGCCGACGTGGTTCTGCGCACCGGGCGGTCCCTCAAGTGACCCTCCTCCTGCAGGTCCTGGTGGGAGCGCTGCTGGGGTTCGCCTTCATCTGGGCGCTGACGGTTGTCGGCACCCGGATCACGAAGCGCCGCACAGACGCGGCACTCAGCGCTCTGCGGGCCCGGATCGAGATCAACGCCATCCGCCGGGAGACCGTCCGGCGGCTGCTGAGGACATCGCGGCAGCTCGATCGGCGCTTCCCCGACGACGGGACCGTGATCGACGGCGAGGGCGAGCCGCGGTGCTGAAGCGCTTCTCCACGCTGTTCGTCTACGCCCTGGTGGGGATGGTGGCCTTCGCGGCCGCCATCCGCCTCACCTGGGAGCTGCTGCGCCCGGCCTTGGTGCCGGTGAGCATCATCGCGTTGGTGGTGTTCGTTGCGGCCGTCGTCGCGCGCCTCATCTGGCAGCGAGGGGCGTTGTAAATAATGTTGTTTACAAACGCAACAGCCACGCGCATAGTCACTGTGTACAAAGTAAACAGAGGGTTGCAGTAATGGCACGGAAGCCGACTAAGCGGGTACGAGTTCGCTCCAAGCGACTCGATCAAATCGATGAGACCAAGTTGGCTCTGGCCGTCTGGCTGATGGCCAAGGGTATCGTCGAGGACCGCACCACCACTGACACCGACACCACGGACGGCAGCGGTGCTCCTGGCGGCTCGCCTGGACGGGAGGCCGCCTGATGGACGCGCTCCCGACCTCTCTCGCCGCAGCGGCCGGTGGCCTGGCCCTCCTCGGCGCCATCCAACTGCGGGAGGGCGCCCCGCGCCCTCCCGTCTGCGTCGAGCTGCACTTCGACACCGACCTCAGTGCCAAGGCCACGGAGGCCGTGCTGGCAGCCACCTCCGGCTTGCCCCGGGGCTCGCGCTTGGTCCTGGAAACGCTGGCCGACCACGAAACTGTCCGCCACGTTCTTCGGACCGACCACGCCACCCACGACAGCCTCACCTCTCAGCTGCGCGGGCTGCTGCCCGGCCTGCGCCAGACAACGTGCGAACTACCCGAAGCCAGCTGGACGCACGCCGCCACCCTGCGCTGGAGCGGCGCCCATCTGCTGCTGCGCACCGACCAAGCCGACGAGGCGGCTGCGGCCCTCCTCGCGGCCCTCGCCCCCCTCCGCCCTGGCGAGGCCCTAGGTCTGCGCTGGATCCTGAGCCCAACTCGCCGTCCGCGTCGCCCCGACTCCAGGACTCCGCGAGAGCCAGTCGGGCTGCTCGACATTGTGCGACCCGGTCAACCACCGGCCCGAGACGACGGCCGAGCCATCGGCGCCAAGTACAGCGGACCGCTCCTTCGCGCCCAGGGCTTCGCGCTCGTGCGGACGGCCGATCCGAAGCGGGCCGCCCATCTTCTGGGCAGGGTGGTCGCCGTTGTACGGGCCCGCAGGGGAGCGACGGGCGCTCTTCGGGCCCGCCGCGTAGACGCCGATCGACTCTCATCGCGGCGCCTTCTCCCGGCACGGGGCAGCTACTACTCCCCGGCTGAGCTGGCGGGCCTTCTCGGCTGGCCCATCGGTGCGCCGATCCTGCCGGGCCTTCATCTCGGCACGGCCCCCCAACTGATGGCCTCTTCGCGCATTCCCACCCGTGGTCGGGTGCTGGCCCGCTCCACCTGGCCCGGGAGTGATCGCGCCCTCGCCCAGCCGCTGGCGGGCGCCATGAGCCACTCGCTCATCGTCGGCCCGACCGGGGTGGGTAAGAGCGCCCTGCTGCTGAACTGCATCATCCAGGACCTGAGGGCCGGGCGAGGCCTGCTGCTCCTCGACGGCAAGGGCGACCTGGCCGCCGAGGTCCTGGCTCGAGTGCCCGAGCACCGCGCCGACGACGTGGTCGTTCTCGACCCGGCCCAGCCGGGCCCTCTGCCGGGCCTCCAGATCTTCGGCGGCCGCGACCCGGAGCTGGCCGCTGACCTGGTCCTCGGCGTCCTGCGCGATCTCTTCGCCGACGCCTGGGGACCGCGCAGCGAGCAGTGGATGCGCACCGCCTTGACGACCCTGGCCCACACTCCGGGCAGCACGCTCGGCGACCTGCCGTTCCTCTTCTCCGATGAGGTCTACCGGCGGCGCCTGGTCGGGCAGCTCGGCGACCCGCTGCTGTTGGCCACCTGGGCCGGCTTCGAGGCCATGAGCCCGGGCGAGCGTGCCAACCAGCTGGCCGCCCCCCTCAACAAGCTCGACCAGCTGATCGGGCGAAGGAGCGTGCGCACCATCGTGGCCCAGAGCGACCCCCGCCTCGATCTCCACGAGGCGTTGCGCCGCGGGCAGGTGGTGATCGTCTCCCTGGCGCCTGGGCGCATCGGCGCGCCCGCCGCCCGCCTGATCGCTGCCCTGGTCGTCTATCAGCTGTTCACCGCCGTCCAGGTTCGGGCGGGGCTGACGGCCTCTGCCCGGCGGCCGTTTATGGCCTACATCGACGAGCCGACGGTGCTCGGCGATCTGCCGGTGCCCCTCGATTCGCTCTACCAGCTCGCCCGCGGTTTCGGCGTCGGCCTGACGCTCGCCGCCCAGTCGCTGACCCAGCTGCCCAAGCACATCCAGCGGGCCCTGCTGACCAACGCCGCGACCCTCGTCGCTTTCCGCCAGGGCGCTGACGACGCCCGCCTCTTGGCCCGTGAGCTGGCGCCGGTCAGTCCGCAGGAGCTGCAGCGCCTGCCGGCCTTCGAGGTCGTGGCCCGCATCGGCCTTGGTCCCGGTGACGTCGCCCCGGCGGCCACCGGCCGGACCCTGCCAGCACCTGAGCCATCGGGCGACGCGGCGGCTCTTCGCCGCAGCTCAGCGACCCGCTACGGCGTCGAGCCTGAAACGGTCGATGCCCAGCTGCGGGCCCGCCACGAGCGGCCAGCTCAGGACGGCCCGGTGGGCCGCACTCGGAGGGCGTCATGAGCGCGCGCCGCCTGCCGTTCGCTGGTCCGCTCGCTGTGCCGCTCGCGTCGAGTGGTCGTTGCCCACGACGCCCGACACCAGCGGCGTCGTGCTGGCTACGGCCATCGACTCCTCCCCTCACTGCTTCTGCTTCTTCGTCTCGTTCAGGCCCGGGAGGTTCCCGATGCAGCGGGTGAGTGCCCGGGGCCTGATAGGCCTCGCCGAGAGCCTGTCTCGACGCGACCAGACCATCACTGAGATGGTTGCCCGGCTGCGCCTCGTCAGTGGCCGCCAGCTGGAGCGGCTCTTCTTCGCCGATGGCGACACGACGACCACCGGGGCCCGCCTGGCTCGGCGCGCGCTGCTGCGGCTGACCGAGCTGCGGGTGCTCGTGAGGCTGGAGCGCCGCATCGGTGGTGTACGGGCCGGCAGCGCCGGTCACGTCTACGGCCTCGATGTCGCCGGTCAGCGGCTGGTGGCCTTCTGGCGCGGCGAGGGCCTGATCCGCAGTCGCACCGGACTGGAGCCGGGCACGCCGTTCGTCCGCCACACCTTGGCGATCGCCGAGCACTACGTCCGGCTGGTGGTGGCCGAGCGGGCGGGTGTCCTCGAGCTGCTGGCGTTCTCCGCCGAGCCGGACTGCTGGCGGGACTTCACCGGCGTCGGGGGCACGGCCCTGACGCTGAAGCCCGACGCCTTCGTCTTGCTTGGCGTCGGCGACTACGAGGAGCGCTCCTTCCTGGAGATCGACTGCGGGACGGAGGGGCGATCGGCCTTACTGCGCAAGTGCCGCTGCTACCTGGACTACTTCCGCTCGGGAGCCGAGCAGGCGACGAGCGGCGTCTTTCCGCGCGTCGTCTGGATCACCACCACCGAGCGCCGGGTGGCCCTGCTCACCGAGGTCTGCGCCGCCCTGCCGCCCGAGGCCTGGCAGCTCTTTGTGGTCGGCACGCCAGAGCGGGCCCTCGATCTGCTCACCGGGCAGGGTGCGGCCACGGGAGGCCGAGGGTGAGCCGCCCGCCGCTCTACGGCGATGGGCGCCGCTGGGGACTGGTGCAGTGCGACAGCCTGGAGTTGCTGCCTCACTTGCCCGCCGCCAGCGTCGACGCCGTCATCACCGATCCGCCCTACGGCATCGGCTTCAACGCCGAGGCCTGGGACGGGCGCGACATCCGGCGGGCCACGGGAGGCCGGGGTGAGGGCCTGAGCGCCGGCCAGGCCTTCGAGCGCTGGACGCGCCGCTGGGCCCAGGAGGCGCGGCGGGTGCTGAGGCCCGGCGGCTATCTCGTGGCCTTCGGTGCCCCGCGAACTGTCCATCGCCTGACGGCCGGGCTGGAGGACGGTGGTCTGGACGTGCGTGACCAGCTGTTGTGGCTCTACGGCCAGGGCGTGCCCAAGTCGAGGCGCGTGCCCGGTGGCCGCGGCACGGCCCTGAAACCAGCCTACGAGCCGATCGTGCTGGCCCGGGCGCCGTTCGCCGGCACGCTGTCGGACAACCTCGCTCGCCACGGCACCGGGGCGCTCGAGATCGACGCCGCCCGGGTTCCTGATCCGGCGGAGCCAGCGTCACCGGGCCGCTGGCCCGCCAACGCGGTGCTCTCGCACGAGGCCGACTGCACCGACGACGCCTGCGGCGAGGGTTGCGCCACAGCCCTCCTCGACGCCTCCCATCCGGTGGCGCCCTCCCGCTTCTTCTACGCCGCCAAGGCAGGCAGATCCGAGCGAGACGCGGGTTGTCTGCGGATCCCCGCTCGGGCCGGCGTGGAGTACGGCGGCCGCCTGAAGCGCCCGGCAGCGCTCGTTCACAACCCCCACCCCACCGTCAAGCCGCTGGAGCTGATGCGCTGGTTGGTGCGCCTCGTCACCCCGCCGGGCGGGGTGGTGCTCGACCCCTTCACGGGGAGCGGCACCACCGGGGCCGCCGTGGTCCTCGAGGGACAGCGCTTCCTCGGGATCGAGCGCGAGGCCGAGTACGTGGGCATCGCCCGGGCCCGGATCGCCCACTGGGCCCGGGAGGGCCCGAGGTGAGGCGGAGCCGGATGGCTCCACGGTGAGTGGAAGGGGACGCCCCTTCTGCTCACCGCCACAGCCATCCACGCTCAGAAAAGGAGCACGCGCCATGACCAAGGCGCAGGAGATCTACGAGAAGGTCGAGGCCCTGGTGGCCACCGGAGTGCCGAAGGCTGACGCCTTCCGCCAGGTGGCCGAGGAGTTCGGCCAGCCCTTCAACTCGATGCGGGGGGCCTACTACGCCCACTCGCGCACCATCACCGGCGGCAGCAGCCGGCCGCGTCGGCGCCAGACCACCACGGCGGACGCCGTGGAGTCGGCCGCCCAGCTGCTGCGCCGGGCCCTGGAGTCCATCGACGACGAGGTTCTCGCCGCCAAGGCGAGGGCCGAGGAGGCGAAGGCCGAGTACGAGGCCCTGCGGGACTCGGTCAAGGAGCGCAAGGCCGCCATCGAGGCCAAGATCGACGCCCTGACGAGTTAGCCATGGATGGCCGGATGGTCCGGTGCCGCTTATCGCGGCCCGGACCATCCATCTCTCACTTACACAGGTGGGATGTCAGTAGATAACTAAGTAAAATGGGCCGAGTAGAGAGACCGGCCTAAGAGAAGGAGACACACACTATGTCAACCAGCAAGAATCCTGTTTACAAGCTACACAGACCCGCGTACAATGGACTATGTAATAACGAGAAGCATCATGACCGAGATACAAGCTCGACAACTTGGCCGCGTGTTCCAGAGGGCCCGCCAGAAGAAGGGCCTGTCGCTTCGGGCCATCGAGGAGCTGACCGGGGTCTCCTATCCCTGGGTGGCTCGCCTGGAGCAGGGCGACTTCGCTGCTCCCGCCCCGGAGCGCCTGGCCCGCCTGGCCGAACTGCTCGATCTCGACCCCGAGCGCATCGACCGCCTGAGCCGCGGCCAGGTCTCGGCTGCCCTGCCCGAGATGCGCACCTACCTGCGCACCAAGTACGAGCTTTCTCCCGACCAGATCGCCCAGATCGAGGCAGTCGTGGAGCGGGTTCGCAAACGCGGGGAGGCCGGTCATGACGCCAGCGACAAAGCCATCACCCACTGACTTCCTCACCACTCTCCGCGGACTGACGCCCCAGCGGCCGCTGTCGCCCTCCGAGGCCAGGCGGATCGTCGAGCTACAGGCCGCCCGCCTGCTGCGCGAGGCCGGCTTCGACGAACCGGCCGTTGACGTCGATGCCCTTGGCGCGCTACTTCACGTCATGGTCGCCAGTCGAGCGGGCCTGCCGATCTCAGGCCTGGCCACCCAGACCGAGCGCGGGGGCTGGGCCATCGTCCTGTCGGCCGACGACTCGCCGGCCCGGCGCCGCTTCTCCTACGCCCATGAGCTCAAGCACATCCTCGATGACCCCTTCATCGACTGGCTCTACCCCACCCGGGGCGCGTTCAGCAGCGACCTGCTGGCCGAGCGGGTCTGCGATCAGTTCGCCGCAGCCGTCCTGATGCCCCGCCAGTGGATCAAGCGCGACTGGTGCCAGGGCCATCAGGACGTCCGGCTCTTGGCCGCCCGCTACGCCGTCTCGATGAGCGCCATGGGGGTTCGCCTCGGCGAGCTGGGGCTGCGGCGCATCGACATCGGACATACCCGTGAGTCTCTGGCCTACTTCACCCACCACGCCCGGAGGGCAGCATGAGCGCAAAGACGCCCGGGCGGGCCGTCATCTACCTGCGGGTCTCGTCGGCTGGGCAAGTTCGCACTGACTACGACCCCGAGGGTCTCTCCATCCCGGCCCAGCGCGAGGCCTGCCAGCGGAAGGCCGCGAGCCTGGGAGCGGAAGTCGTCCGCGAGTACGTCGAGCCGGGGGTCTCCGGCGGCTCCATCCTGAAGCGCAGCGCCTTCCGCCAGTTGATCGCCGAGGTCCGCGAGCGAAAGGACGTCGACTACGTCATCGTCTGGAGCGTCAGCCGCTGGGCGCGCGACCAGGAGGATCACTGGACGGCCCGCGGGCTGATCACCCGGGCCGGCGCCAAGCTGATCTCGGTCAAGGAGCCGATCGGCGAGGACACCTCCCACGGCATCATGCTTGAGGGGGTGATGGCCGCCGTGGCCGCGGCCCGGCGGATCGAGATCTCCGAGGAGGTCACCCGGGGCATCAAGCGCAAGATCGAGGTCGGCGGTACTCACAGCCGGGCGCCGATCGGCTATCTGAACGTCCGTGAGCCACTGCCGAGCGGTGGGGAGGTGCGGACGGTGATCGTTGACCCAGAGCGCGGGCCGATCGTGCGCTGGGCCTTCGAGGCCTACGCCACCGGCCTCTACTCCCTGACCGACATGGCGACGCTGTTGGAGGCGCGTGGCCTTCGGACCCGTCCGACGGCCCGCTGGACCGTCAGGGCGCTGGCCCTCTCCAGCGTCCACCACATGCTCGGCAACGCCTACTACACGGGGAAGGTCGTCTTCAAAGGCGCCGCCTATCCCGGCCGTCACGAAGCACTCGTCTCCGACGAGCTCTTCGAGCAGGTCCAGGCCGTGCTGCGCGGGCATCGGGCCTCCGGCGAGCGCGACCGGGTCCACCGGCACTACTTGAAGGGATCGATCTTCTGCGGCGCCTGCGGACGCCGTTTGACCTACTCCCGCAACAAGGGCAACGGTGGGCTCTACGAGTACTTCGTCTGCACCAGCAACCAGCGCGGACAGTGCGCCCAGGGCTACCAGCCGGTGCATCTCGTGGAGGCCGCGATCGAGCGGCACTACGCCACGGTTCGCTTGAGCGAGGCCGACGCGGATCGAGTTCGGAAGGCCGTTGCCGCGCGTCTGGAGGCCATGGCCGAGACGGCCGAGCAGGAGATCGCCCGCTGCCGGGGCGTCCTTACCCAGGTCAAGGATCAGGAGCGCAAGCTCCTTCACATGCACTACGAGGAGCGCATCAGCGGTGAGCTCTTTGACGAGGAGCAGGCCCGCCTGCGGCGGGAGCGCCAAGGAGCCGAGACGCTGATCGCTCGGTTCAGCCTTCAGTACGAGGACATCGCTGCCACCTTGGAGCTGGCCCTCGACATCCTCAGCCGGGATCTCCAGGAGGTCTACGCCCGAGCCAACGACACCATCCGCCGCCTGATGAACCAGGCCCTCTTCGAGGGCCTCTGGGTGAGCGACGAGGAGGTGATCGCGGATCAGCTGGCCGAGCCCTTTGCCAGCCTCCAGGGCTTCCAGGCCGCCCTGGAGGCCGAAGGCGGGCACCGCAGCCGGGCTGGGGGCCTGGCCGGGGGGCCAGGAATGACCAAGGCCCCCGCCCCCTGGGAAGGGGCGAAGGCCTTGGTCATTGGTTCGATTAGCGAGGAAATGGTGGGCGGTACAGGACTCGAACCTGTGACCCTCTGTGTGTAAAACAGATGCTCTAGCCAACTGAGCTAACCGCCCTGAACAGATAGATTATACCATTCGCTATGCTATTATCGTATTAGTTGGGCGAGTGGCGGAACGGTAGACGCTCTGGCTTGAGGGGCCAGTGTCCGCAAGGACGTGGAGGTTCAAATCCTCTCTCGCCCACCATATGATTGCCTAACTGATTTTATAGCTTTACAATCATGATACGGGGAGGACGCGGGATGGCAATAGTATTTTGGATTCTGATAGCAGTGGTGATCATAGTAATTTTGGCTGGTGTTAGAGTTATCAACCAATACGAACGCGGAGTAGTACTGAGGCTGGGTAAAGTGAGAGATGCCGTTAAAGAGCCGGGCCTTAGGGTAATTATCCCTTTTGTTGACCAGATGAAAAAGATAAGCATTCGGATTGTTACCCTGCCAGTAGACAGTCAGCAAGTTATAACTAAAGACAATGTTTCCATTGATGTTGCGGCGGTGGCTTATTATCAAGTTAATGATCCGATAAAGTCGGTTGTGGAAATTGAAAATGTCATCAGCGCTACTTATCAAATCGCCCAAACGACAGTTCGGAACGTAGTGGGGCAGAGTGCGCTTGATGAAGTACTTAGCCAAACAGCGGTCATAAATGACAAAATTAAGAAGATACTGGATGTGGCTACCGCTAAGTGGGGGATTTATGTCAGTACCGTGGAGCTTAAAGATATTAAACTGCCGGATAGTATGCAGCGGGCAATGGCTAAACAGGCCGAGGCCGAGCGGGAAAAACGTGCCAAGATTATCGCCGCCGAGGGTGAACAGCTCAGTGCCACAAAACTTGGCGAGGCTGCCGACATTATCGCGGCCCACCCAATCGCTCTTCAACTTAGGAACCTACAGACCCTAACCGAGATATCCAGCGAAAAAAACAGCACGGTAATCTTTCCGGCCCAGTTTATGAGTACCATAGAAGACGTCAAGAACTTTATGGCCAGAGAAAAATAAAGATCTTGTACTTACAGAGAGCCTTAATGTGACACTAACTTATTGAACACTTTGCAGCGATTGTAGCTTTTCCATCGGTGTCTGTAAATCTATTCCTAGGTGTGGCCTCTCGCTGTTGTAGTAGAACAAGAATTGCTGGTAAGCCA
>Ga0210057_1009844_pt1 | contig 10952 bp, 11 predicted proteins | sample CryGeyCG2114_010_2_FD_183968 | JGI IMG/M metagenome (GOLD analysis project Ga0210057, IMG submission 183968) | Groundwater microbial communities from aquifer - Crystal Geyser CG10_big_fil_rev_8/21/14_0.10 (SPAdes) (version 2) | ecosystem: Environmental > Aquatic > Deep subsurface > Groundwater ...
AAGAAAAAATTAATTACTACAATTACCAAAGGAGGCATACCAGTATTGGGTTAGTATCCCCATGGAAGTACACCAAATCGTTCCTAAAAAATCGCCGTAAATGGTATACCTAATTCAGTACTAGACAAAACTCCGGCCAATCATTTACTAAATATGACTGTATATATGCCACCGGCCGACCATCATAGAGCACCAAATAACAATCCGTCGGTTTCTCGCCCTTTATCTTCGGCCCATATCTCTCTGTCACTTCTTCAATCGTATTTTCCTTATCCTTGTCATACCACTCATGCACAGGTGGCTTATTCAGCCAGTCATACATCAATGGTAATTCTTCTAACTTCAGTTTTCTAAAGGAAATCAGCTTATGATCAATCACCCCTACATTCTAACAAACTTATGTATTTGAGCAGCAATAAATTGTATTTTTTGCACACATGCCTCATACTAAACATCATGGAAAGAAACAACCTTCCCACACCAGCGAACATCCTTGGCCAACCCACATCCAAGCTCAAAACCACACACACAAATGGACCATTCGGGAAAATCATCATTTTATTGATTGGCGAAATCTTTCTACTTCTACTGGTTGGCATCTCCAGTTACCAATTGGGAATCAATAAAAACCTCTCAAAACAAGATTTGAGTTTCTCTAAAGAACCATCAACATATCCTCTGCCCACACCACTACTACAAGCAACAACTGAACCAGTAAACACTACTGCAGATTTTTCACCATCAAACACCTCTGGTGCCGACACCACAACGATATCTATAGAAAACACCGATGATTTAAAAAACCACGGATATGCTACCAACTCCACAAACCCAGACATTGAAGTATTTATTTTTGCAGATCTCACTGAAAGCGGTTTTAGTGGTCACGTGCTAACAGAAAACGTCACAAATTTGTTGGCAAAATATCCCCAACAAGTCAGAATTTGGTACCTGCACACTGTGCTCCAATACCGAGATAATTCTAATTTGCGAACTGCTATAGCTACGCTTAAATGTTTGTCAGACCAACAATCTGTCTGGCAAAACATGAACAATTTGGTTGAGCAACAAGGGAAATCAGGCTTTCGGTACCAACTTCCAGATCAAGAGCAATATATCAAATGCATCACAGATATTAATCAAAGCCCCCAATATTTTGACTCTAATGTTAAAAATAGCCAAGAATTAATGGTTAAATATGGAATCCAAGGAGTCCCCACATCGATCTTTGTTTCTCGGGCAAATCCAAACCAAGGTATCAAAATGGCCGGGGCAGTGCCAGCCGAAGCATATACCAACCAGATCCAGCAACTCCTTGCAGAATAATTGATCGCATAAACGCGATCTTGTAATCTACCAGTTCCTCTTGTCTTCTCCCTCCTTTCCCCTTACCATAGATATACTCCTTCGCTTTCAGATCGTAGACTCTTGACTCTTGAGAGTTCATACTCATATCTGCAAGCTACGGAAGCACTCTTATTGATAAGTTCACAAATTCAACTATATTTAGGTATGTCTATGAAACCTGCCCGGATCGAGCCCCTTGGACTATCCAAATATCTAGTTGGCGACCAATTCCACTTTGAGCTCGAACTCAGCTCCGGCCACGACTATCGCATCGAGCTTCACACCAACGTTAACCGTGAAATCCAAAACATCACCCTTGATCATGACGGCACTACCTATCACCAAGACATCCATTTAGAAAAATCCGGCTTCTACACCTACCAAATCCGTCACAGATCACAAGATCACAAAAAGTGGCAGTGGTTAGTAGGGGAGTCGGGCAAAAAAATCACTGGCCGACTCCAAGTCGACCCCACCTGGGTCGCCGATGCCGTTGTCTACAATGTTTTTGTCCGCTTTTTCGGTGGCAAGGTCCAGCGCGGTGACGAGCTCATCCGCCCTGGTGAAGGAGGTACCTTCGACGACGTCAAAAAACACCTAAATGACCTCCAACGTATGGGTATCAATACCCTCTACTTTAACCCCATTCACTTGATCGGCGAGCTCTACCGAAAATACAACACCCTCGATCAGCTCATGGATTATCTCCAACCCGGTAGCCCCTACTCCATCAAAGATTACAAGTCCATCGACCCAGAACTCACCTACGACAAAGACACCAACAAGCATTTACTCTCAGACCCTCAGCAAGAATTCCGCGACCTCATCGACGCTGCTCACGAACGGGGCATGTCAGTGATTATGGACCTGGTTTTCAACCACACCGCCCACGACTTTGTCTTTCAGCGCATTCGCCCCGAATGGTACTTCTACAAAGAAAACATCAACAGCCTCGAAGACCCCTTCCTCTACCCCGACGACATCAATCACGGCAAACCTTGGGGTGACCCCAAACACACCCTCTCACCCCATGATCATGGGGTCTGGTGGGAAGACGCCGCCCAGCTAAACTGGGAGTTCATGCCCCCAGAGGGTCCCAACGATCCTCCAACCAACCCCAGTCTCAAAGAAATGTGGACCTACTTTAAGTCCATTCCCCGCTACTGGATCCGTAACTTTGGCGTGGACGGCTTCCGCTGTGATATTGCCTACCGTGTTCCCCCCAAGTTTTGGAAGCAGTGCATTGCCGAAGCTCGTGCCGAAGCTCACTCCTGCCACAACAACCTAAGTGACGATGTTATCTTTATCGCCGAAGCCATGACCAACGATCTCGACCTCCTTCAAAAAGCCGGCTTCACTGCGGTCTATGGCGATTACTCCAACAAACTTGCCCGCCCAGTTGAATTAAACGGCTATCTCAACTATATGTACAATCTCTCCGGTGACTTCTTTCCCCAAGGCTCCCGCTGGTTTATCTTCCCCGAAGCCCACGACTTTGACCGAGCCCCGCACAAGGTCCTCGGCGATGCGGCTGGCCTTGACCACGACGCCGACCTTAGGGCCAACCAATCTCGTTGGTTACTAACCGCCACCCTCCCCGGCATCCCCCTTATCTTCAACGGCTTTGAAAAGATCGAATGGCAACCGATCAACCTTTTCTCCTACGGCGCTGTGGATTGGGAACGGGACACTGATCTTAGGAAATTCATCAGCCGCGTCAACAAGATCCGCCACCAGCACCAGTCGCTCCAAACCGGCACTTACACCTTTCTTTCCACCAACCAAGGGCTAGATGATCACACTCAACTCTTTGCTTACCTCAGGCGCACCGATTCCGAAACTATCATCGTCATTGTCAACATGGACGTCTTCCACTCCGCTGGCCCTGCCACTATCTACTTGCCCGAAGACTTCAGCCGCGACTACCACCTCACCGACCTTTTAACCCACCAAGAATTTGACCGCCACGGCCAGGAACTCTTGGTAGAGTTAGATCCAGGACAAGCACACGTATTCTTGGTAGATTTTCACTCCTGAGTAGGTCATGCTCCTATTTATTCAAATTGACCTAATTAATCTAATTGGTCTAATTAACCTAAAGAATTACCAAGCTCCAATAAACTAATTGGCGCTTGGTGTTTTTTTAGAAATTAGATCAATTAGAAATTAGAAATTGAGACGAACTCACACCTACTGTCAGTCGAATGAAATCATCCCCAATCATTCACCTACTTAGTTTGAGCTGAGCCCGTCGCCACTCCTTCATACATCTCCACCCACATGCCATTGCTCTCAAACCGTTGGATCGGTGTCACCGACATCGCATCCAGTAGTTGCCTACACGCTTGTTGGCTGGGGTGATACGGGTGCAGGTACAGTATCACCGATTCTTCGCTCGGTTGGTATTGGCTACACGGCACCACATTCAAGGCAGTCGTCACATACCCAAAAAATGGGTCAGCTAACTCAAACAATTCCGGATAGCCACCATAGATCTTGGCATTGGGAAAATTTATCTCCAAAAACGTCGAGGCTTGGCGCTCCACCATCAACATATCCTGGTAGGTGAGATCCGCTCTCTGCCCAAAATCATATGCAACCGCCGGTACTACCTGCGGCTGCCACCGCGTCAGCCAACCAAGACTGGCTATCACACCCAGTATTAACAACCCCTTTTCCCAGTTGTATGCCCTACTTTCAATCAGCACCTGCTTTACTATCAGTAAACTTGCTACCACCAGCAATGGCATGATCATCAAGCTATTGGCTTCCGTATAATTTCCCCGTGCTGCCACCCACATGCTCACCAATAGTATCGTCGGCAATAGTGCTACTACCGGTTTCAGCTCTTCAATTTTGGTGCCCTTTTTCATTCCCCACCACACTCCCGCCGCTATTGCCGGTCCAGTCAGTAGCCACCGCCAGTGGGAAAACAGTTCAGTCCTCACCACATAGATCAAATACGTTGTGTATTGGCCTAAGTTCTGCGGCCAAGTTAAAGGCATTTCCGGTGGTGCCATCCACCAGCCGGTTACTCGCAAGTGGTACCCAAACCATCCGAGTATGGCTATCACCGGCACTGCCAGTAAATACCCGGTCTGTTTGTTTAGTTTCCCATTGTAATACTCCCACGCCACAATCGTCGGCACCAGCAACACCGCCGTACCTTTAACCCACACTGCCAAAGCCAGCAGTACCATGGCCGCTATCTTCCGATTGTCTACATACAGCGCCAAACTCAAAGTCGTCAACCCTGCCAACAATAAATCCACCGACAGCACTCCATATGCTCCCACCACCACTGGCATCAACCCCACCATAAATGCCGCCGTCACTCCCACCAATCTCGAATCCATCCTTTTCCCCAGTTGGTAAGTAGCAAACATCAGCAATGGTAATACCGGTGCGATTACCTGGTGGGCCACCAGTCTGGTTACTCCCCACCATTTCCAACCTAGCGCCAGCAACACCATATACAAGGGCTGGTGAGCGCTCCCTACGGCTTCCAATACCAGCGGATTAAAATTCCTCTCCAGCAAATCGCGGGCTCCCAAAGCTACAAACGATGCACTGTCCCAGTAGTAAGGCAAATATCTCGTCGGCCACCACACCATCAGGCAGTATCCAATTATCACTGCCAGTACCAACACCTCAAACCCCAAATTTCCCCAGTCCCAAACTCCACTCCTCCCAAAGCTCCCGGTTGGATTGCCTGTTCCCAAAGCAGCTAACTTTTCGCTTTTTATTTTTCGCTTTTTACTTTTTTTCATTTGTACCGCCCACTCTATCAAAAAACCTCATAAATACCAAGCAGAAATTAAATCCAGAAAAACTGTCTTCCAGCTATGCTCTCTCCTTTAATCGACCGTAATAATATGCTATTTTGTCTTGAGCAAATATTAATGTTCTAACCCCTATTGTCTAAACCCTAACCCCTAATCTTATGCAACCAGGTCTTTCCTACCCCGGCATCTCTATCGTTTTTCTTTGTCACGACCAGGACGGCAAGTTCTTGTTCAACCTCCGTTCCCAAAACTGCCGCGACGAGCAGGGCCGTTGGGATTGCGGTGGGGGAGCAGTGGAATTTGGTCTGCCAGTGTTAGACACTCTCAAAAAAGAGATCAAAGAAGAATACTCTGCAGATGTTATCGAATACCACTACCTCGGATATAGAGATGTCCACCGGGAAGTTGATGGCCAACAGTCCCATTGGGTCACCCTCGATTTTCTAGTCCTTATTGATCACGACCAAGTCAAGAACAATGAGCCTCAAAAATTCGATCAAATCGACTGGTTTGACTTTGACCACCTCCCCTCACCCCTCCACTCTCAGTTCCCCGACTTTCGCACACGCTACCGCACTCAAATCGACCAAATTGTCGCCCGGGTCAAAAATCAACCTGCCATCACCACTCCATCAACCCCATCTTAGTCATAATACTGTTATATCAATCCATATCAAGTTGGAATTGTCACCTCCACAGCCCCCCAAACCACCGCCTATTGGGCTTGTAACCATACCTATTTTGTTTTTCCTCAATAACTGATAAAATCCACCCAATTACAATTTCGTTCGTTTCCACGCAGGTTTTTTGGCTCTTCGTATTTTTCCCCAAGAAATTCTCGTGTCTGTAGGAGGTGAATACACACATGGCTGCCAAGCTATACGTTGGCAACTTAAGCTATAACGTCACTGGTGATCAACTTCGCACCCTTTTTGCTGGTGCTGGTACCGTCACTGACGCCGTAGTTATTTCTGACAAGTTTTCCGGTAGGTCCAAAGGTTTTGGATTTGTCGAGATGTCGTCCGAAGAAGAAGCCAAAAAAGCCGAAGAAATGTTTAACGGTCAAGAATTCGAAGGCCGCGCACTCAAGGTAAACCCAGCTAGACCCCCTCAACCCAGGTCTTTTGGTCCAAGAGAATAAATCTCGGTGATTTTAAATTAAAGGCGTTTGAGTCAGTTATTTGTAGCTGTCCTCAAGCGCCTTTTTTGTGCCACACACACCCAAGAGTCTGCATTTTTGCCCTTTTTCTGCTCGATACCCACTGTAACCTCTGATACAGAGGAAAGTCTGCTAACCAACATAAAATACACACAAGATAAGTATTTCACCTGCATCTACAATCCTGCCCTCAAATTATCACAACTTTCCTGCTCTTTAATCACCCATGTTCAAAAACATCCCTAAAGGTATTGTCGTTGCAGCAATTATTGCCGTAATCCTAGTAATCGGCGCCTGGTGGTCTTTTCGCCAGTCATCATCGGCTCCAGCGTCCACGATCACAGCATCCGCCGCCGCCTCTACCAACTCCGGCATTACCCTTTCCATTTACTCAGGTCAAGCCGATATCAATTCTCCCGATGGATCTGTCTGGCAGGTAGGCCAGGAAGGCCAGCAGCTGGCTCCTGGCACCAAGGTTAAGACCGGCCCCAATAGCCGAGCAGTCGTCAAATACCCAGACGGTAGTGTCACTCGTCTCGACTACAACTCCCAGGTTACTATCAGCGCTTATCAGCCCGACCCCCAAGTCGTTGATGTTAGTGTTGACTCTGGCCGCATTTGGTCTCGGGTAGCTGCTCTTCTTGGCAAAAAATCATACCAAACCGAATCCAGTTCTGTGATTGCCTCCGTTCGCGGTACTTCCTATGGCCACGATCACTCTGGAACTCACGACACCATTATCACTACCGAGCACAACGTTGACGTCGATTGCCAAAACCAGACCCAGCAAGAAAACGTCCCCGAAGGCTTCAAAGCCACCTTTACCTGCGACACTTCCATGCCTCCCGAGCTTATTCCTCTCACCGATGCCGACAAACAGGACGATTGGTACGTCTTCAACCACCAGCAAGACCTGCTCATGAACTTAATCTTTCCTTCACCCACCCCCACCACTATTCGTGTCTTGGGAGCTACTACCGCCACTCCAACATACAGTCCCAGGCCTACCCCCAATCTCATCGACTGCATCGGTCCCGACGGCCGCACTGCTCGCGCTACCCAAGCTGACTGTGACAATCTCTGGCAGTTCTGGAATACCCACCCTCCAGCCGAGGTCCATCGCGACAACCCCAGCACCAACAATAACTCTGGTTCCTCCACCAACAACTCCAGTTCCACCTCTCCCACACCTACCCCTTCACCCACCCCCACTCCTGTTCCCCTCACTTTTACCAATGTCGTCTGCCAAACCTCCCAATTGGCCTACATCGGTTGCACCCACCTGCTCATTACTGGCACCGGCTTCGCCTCGGGCATCGACCTCTTCACACTCGATTCGGGAGCATCTTTTTATCCTACCAACAGTATCTCTATTACTTCCGATACCAATCTTGTGGCCAGCATGAGCTCTGACCTATGTCAGGCTGACACTTCATATTTTGACTTCACCCTCTCATTCTCCGAGCCAAACTATCAGCAGGCCAGCTACTACGACTTTGTGCCCTATTGTTTCCAATAGTCTCCATTTCGGTCTATCATTATAACCAACCCCAATATGGTCAAACCCACCCGCCAAAGCCCTTTGCTTCATAGTGTCATTATCGCCATCAGTGTTTGGCTAGTGCTCACCTCTCTGTTTCTCTTTGGCATGTTTGACGGCTGGCAGGCCTCCCTCTCCGACCGCTTATTTATCACCAGTCGCGCCACTTCCAGTCCTATTGCCATCGTCGCCATCGATAACCAGTCCATCACCTCTCTTGGTCGCTGGCCCTGGGATCGATCAGTCCACGGACAGCTTCTCCAACACCTTGCCTCATATCAACCCGCCGCTATTGGCTACGACGTCACCTTTTCCGAAGCCAGCCCCCAAGACTCCCAGCTCACTTCGGCGCTTGCAACTTCCTCTCACACAGTCCTTGCCGCCGAGGCCTCAGGTATCACTACCACATCCACGGGTGACACCATCTCTCACCTGCTCACTCCACTACCCCAGTTCCAAGCCGTCGCCTCCACCGGTGTGGTCAACCTCATCCCCAGCGCCGACAAAATAGTCCGCTTTAGTCCTCTCCGTTACTCTTATCAGAGTCAACCTCTCCAAAGCTTCGATTTAGCAGTCATCGATCAATACTTCCAATCCACTGGCGTCGGCAACCTAAACAGTCTCCTGGCCACCGCCCCCACCGAAACCGGCTTATTGCGTATCAACTACCAGACTGGCACCAGCTTTCCCACTTACTCAGCAGCCGATATCATCCAAGACCAAATTGACCCTCAGGTCCTCAAAGGCAAGATCGTCCTCATCGGAGCTACCGCTCCCGATCTCCACGACGACCACCTCACCCCCATCAGTAGTCAGCTTGTCCCCGGCGTCACTATTCACGCCAACGTCATCAATACTCTCCTTTCCGGTAACTTCCTTGTTCCCGAATCGTCCCTCACCACTCTAGCCACTATGCTCATCCTCTGTTTCATCCTGGGCTTTATCATCACCAAATTTGGCATCCGCTGGCTCATCATTGTCTTCCCTCTCTTTCTCCTTGGCTACCTGGGCTTTACTGTTTACTCCTTTGATCAAGGTATCATCAGGAACTTGATCTTTCCCCCTCTCACTATCATCACCCTGGCGGTAGTGGCAGTGGCCTATCGCTATCTATGGGAGCGCCTCCAAAAACAGTACGTCCGTGGTGCTATGTCTCTCTATCTTTCACCTCAAATCATGGAAGACGTCCTTTCTGACCCAAAAAAATTGAAGCTCGGAGGCCTTAGGAAAACCATGACCGTCCTTTTTTCCGACATCGCCTCCTTTACCACCATCTCCGAAAAGCTAGCGGCCGACGACCTCTCTCGGGAGCTTAATAATTACCTTACTCGCATGACCGACATTGTCTTTGACCATCAGGGCGTGGTCGACAAATACATTGGTGACGCCGTTATGGCTTTTTGGAACGCCCCCATCAGCCAGCCTGAGCATGCTCTCTTGGCCTGCCAAGCAGCTCTGCACATGATGCAGCAGGTCCGTGACATGGGCCCCCAATGGCAGCAATTTGGTATCGACCACTTCACCATTAGGATCGGCATCAACACCGGTGACATGGTCGTTGGCAACATGGGCTCCACCCGCCGCTTCGACTACACTGTCATCGGTGACAACGTCAATCTAGGTTCTCGCCTCGAAGGCATCAACAAACAATACGGCACCAGTATCTGTATCTCCTCTTCCACCTACCAGCTCGTCCGCGACCAAGTCGTTGCCCGCAAACTTGACTCCGTTGCTGTCAAAGGCAAAAGCAAAGGTGTGGCCATCTATGAGCTTCGCGGCCTCGGCCACCCCGACATTCCCGAACAGCAATTCATCTCTGCTTTCGAGTCCGCTCTCGCTCTCTACCAAAAAGGCAAATTCAAATCAGCGCTCATTGCCTTTCAAACCTTCCATCATCAGTATCCAGACGATCCACCCACCCCCATCTTCATCGACCGCTGCCAGGAACTAATCAAATCTCCACCCGACCACTGGGACGGTACCTTCCACGCCACCAGCAAATAAAATAAGGTAGAATATCACCAGGAGATATTATGGCTGTCACCAGCAAAGACGAAATCATTCGTAGATTAACCGCCAATTCAGACACCATCAAACAAATGGGAGTTAAACGCTTGGGACTATTTGGCTCGTTTGTTCGAGGTCAGCAACAAGACACGAGTGACGTTGATATCTTGGTGGAGTATCAGCCAGGCACCAAAACCTACCGCAACTTTCTGGCCACGGCTGATTATCTAGAAAAGCTCTTAGACGCCAAAGTCGATCTGGTCACTCAAGAATCAGTCAGTCCCTACATCGCCCCTCATATTCAACAGGAAATCAACTATGTCCAAATTTCCGATTGAGTTTCTCAAACACATCCGTGACGAAATTATCTACCTCACTGACACTACCGATGGTTTAACTGAAGACAAATTCATGTACGACCGCACCCTCCAGCGGTCCTTCTCCAGAAGTTTAGAAGTTATTGGTGAAGCCACCAAACAACTCACTTCGGAATTCAAACAAGAACACCCCGATGTAGATTGGAAAGCCATGGCTGGCATGCGTGACCGTCTCATTCACGGCTACTTTGAAGTCGACTACGCCATTGTTTGGGACGTGGTCGTCAACGAAATACCTCAGCTCAAAAACCAAATCGAAACCATCCTCACCTCCAACTCATAGTTGCCAAATCTTCCGATTGTGTCCAGCAGCTCATCACCTCTCCGCCCGCTCACTGGGACGGCACCTTCCGCTCACCAGCAAATAACTAGTCTCTCGCTCAATCTCAGACAATGGCCTGTTTATGCCTTCTCAGCGAATAGTAGTAAAGAAATAAAGTTGGGATCAGTATCAATCCAGAGGCAACTATACTCACCCTAACTGCCAACACGCTTGCAATCACTCCCAATATCGGCCCCCCCGCAATTTGTCCTACTGCATTGGCCTGGCTACACATCGAAAACACTGTCGCCCTGACATGTGGTTTTAGATTTTGATTTGTCCAAGCATGGCTTAAGTAACCAAAACAGTTGCTGAAATCGACTGTTTTGATTGATGAATAAATCAATAACTCCTGTAATATTTGTAGAATGAAATAATTTCCACCCGCATTAGATATGCTATCGGCTGTCCGTTC
>Ga0210057_1009845_pt1 | contig 10952 bp, 11 predicted proteins | sample CryGeyCG2114_010_2_FD_183968 | JGI IMG/M metagenome (GOLD analysis project Ga0210057, IMG submission 183968) | Groundwater microbial communities from aquifer - Crystal Geyser CG10_big_fil_rev_8/21/14_0.10 (SPAdes) (version 2) | ecosystem: Environmental > Aquatic > Deep subsurface > Groundwater ...
AAAGCCCGAGAGATAATCACCGACATAGCATAATCAATGTAAGAATCCCTCATCTCTTCGGTGATTTCCCGCGGTTTGACGTAACCAATTTCCCTATTTTTTGTTTTGGGGTCTCTATCCATATTTTTATGGTTGAGTTTCCTTTAATATTTCTTCTAATTTTTTTAGCTCTTCCTCTGAAATTTCTGGCACTTCAAATTTTGGCAGACTTTTTAATCCTTCTTCTAGTTTTGGTAATTGGAGCTCTTCTTTAATTTTTTCTGATTTGAAACTTTTTATTCTCGTTTCTAAATTTTTAGCCCACCAAATTAATAAGGAAATCCCAACTATAATTACTATTAACCAAAAAATGGTTTTTCTTTTTCCCTCTGGCAAATTTTGAATTTTATTTAAAAAATTCAAGGTTTTAGTACAATTATTTTTATTTCTTCTTCTGAAAGGTCTTTCTTTTTAATTGATAGTTTTGGCAAAGATTCAATTGATTTTATCCCCATGGTCTTTAAAAATTTATCCAACCCATCTAACTTTACCCCGTTAAATTGCTTTGCACCCGCTTCGCGGGATTTAACGGGGTGAATCTTCAATTTTGGTACTTGATAATGCATGGGAATGATAATTTTAGGTTCAATTTGAGCCATTATCTTGGGAGCTTCTTTTGAAGAAATAGTATAAATTCCTCCCACCGGAATCATTAAAATATCAACCTCACCAATTTTTTCCAGTTGGTCAGCGGTTAATTCTTTCTGGCCTAAATCTCCTAAATGACACAATTTCAAATCCTCAGCTTCAATAGTATAAATAGTATTAGTACCCCTTTCCTTGCCCATGACGTTATCATGCCAGGCTGGGATTCCTCGAATATAAACTTCTTTTACTTCGTATTCCCCGGGGCCGGAAATCAAAAAGGGCGAGGAAGCACTTGTTGGTCCAGAAACTGCTTTAATATTGTTGTGGTCATGATGACTATGGGTGATAAGCAAAATATCGGCTTCCAGTTTTGGAACCCTAAGGCCTAAACTTTCATCAAATGGGTCAATGACGATTGAAACCTGATTGTTTTTTTCTCGGCGGACAAAGATTTGAAAGCAGGATTGCCCATGCCAAATAATTTGCATAATAATTAATTTTATCATAAATTAATTTGTAATTCAAACTATTTTATGTTATATTCCTTTTAATGAAAAAATTGTCTGAAAAAAATGATTTAGTAAAACCGCCAAAAGTCGGGGAAATTATTGAAGGAAAAGTTATTGGGAAGGAACGCCAGGCAATGTTTTTAGACCTGGGGAATATAGGGACAGGGATAATTTACGGAAGAGAATTCCAGGAAGCTAAAGAAGAGTTAAAAAATCTAAAAATTGGAGATAGTATTTTCGCTAAAATAGTCGATTTGGAAAATGAGGCAGGTTACATTGAATTATCAGTAAGCCAGGCTTCTAAGGAGTTAATTTGGGAAGGATTAAAACAAAAAAAAGAAAAAGGAGAAACTATAGCGGTTAAAATTTCCGGAGCCAATCGAGGAGGATTATTAACCGAAATTTCTACTATCCCGGCTTTTTTGCCGGTTTCTCAATTAGAAAGCAGCCATTACCCAAGGGTAGAGGGAGGAGACTCATCTAAAATCTTGAGAGAGCTCCAAAAGTTTGTTGGTGAAACATTAGAAGTAAAAATCTTTGACCTTTCTCCTCGAGAGAAAAAATTGATTTTATCTGAAAGGGTAAGGGAGGTTGGAAAAATAAAGGAGATTTTAAAAAAATACAAAGTAGGAGAAGTGGTCGAAGGCGAGATTACTGGCATCACTGATTTTGGAGCATTTATAAAATTTGGCCCCCCACCAAATTTTGGTGGGGGGCTGGAAGGACTAATCCACATTTCTGAACTCGATTGGGCCATCGTTGCCGATCCTAGCGAAATTGTCAAGGTGGGAGAAAAACTTCGAGCAAAAATTATTGAAATTTCCGACGATAAAGTTTCTTTGTCTTTAAAGGCCTTAAAAAAAGACCCCTGGCAAGGTATCGAAAAGAAATATAAAAAGGGAAATATAATTTCGGGGAAAGTAACCAAATTTAATCCCTTTGGAGCCTTTGTCCAAATCACTCCAAAAATTCAGGGACTTTGTCATATTTCTGAATTTGGAAATCAGACCAGAATGATGGAGCGATTAAAAATTGACAAAAAATATAATTTTCAGATTCTATCAATTGACCCCGAAGAACATCGGATGACCCTAAAATTAGTAGAAAGTCGATGAAGCTAAAGCTTCAGCTGCCCGAATGTTAATGAGGGCGAGAGAAGAAGCTTGCTTCTTCGAACCCATCTTCGCTCGCCGTGGGCGAGCTCGATAGGCGAAGAGAAATTCGTTCTCTTCTTCATCTTCGCTCGCCGTGGGCGAGCTCGATAAATGAATAGAGATGAAATAAAAGAAAAAGAGTTGGAATTTTTAGCAAGAGAGTATAAAAAACATCCCCAACTTTTCAAAAGAGAAACTTTTATTGATAATTCCAAATTCTTAGAAAAATTTGGAATTTTTATTAGAGATAAAGACGATCTTCCTTTGGGATACATTAAACTCTGGCCACAAGATTTTATTGTTGAAGAAATCTCAGAAGATAACCAGATTTATAGGATTAATAGCGAAAATTTTTTTGATAAAACGAGGAGTTTTTCAACGAAAGATCCGACAATTTACGCAACTTTAGTAAAGTGTGGTTTATCAACAATTGAAGTTGTCAAAGAATTATCTAAAATTTTAAATTTAGAAAAAGACTACAACCCACCCGCCACCCAAATTCAATTTGCTGGAATTAAAGATAAAGATGCAATAACTTCTCAATTGATTAGTTTTCGAAAAATAAATATTGATGAACTTCAAAAAATTGACTCACCGTATCTTTTTTTAAAAAATATTTATTCTGGAAAAGGAACCGTAGAAATAGGAGGTTTAAAAGGGAATGAATTTACGATTTTCGTAAGAACAGATAGTTCTTTTCGAGAAAGAAATTTCTTGAAAAATCTAAAAAATATTGAAAAAGAAGGTTTTTATAATTTTTTTTATTTACAAAGATTTGGCACCCCAAGATTGATAAATTTTTATTGGGGCCTTTTTATTTTGAGAGGAGAGTATGAAAAAGCTGTTTTAAGTTTCCTTTCATCGCCCGGAAAAAGAGAGCTTCTTTATTTTCAAAAATTAAGAGAGGGAATTAAAGAAAATTTTGGCAGCTGGCTAAAAATTGAAGAAATTTTGGATTCATTTCCAATAATTTTTCAAAATGAAAGGAAAATTGTTAGCTATCTAAAGGAAAATCCTAAAGATTTTGTTGGCGCCCTAAATCAAATCCCGCAACAAATTCAACTCTGGCTTTTTGCTTACGGTTCCTGGCTTTTTAATAAAAAACTTTCTTTTTATTTTAAAAAAAAGGTTAACCCCCCTCAGGAAATGCCTTTAATTTTAAGTCAGGATAAAAGGGATTGGTTGTTTTACAAAGAATTTTTAAGAGAGAACAAAATTTTTTCTATGCCTCTAAAAAATATAAAAATTTTTCCTGGTGTTCAGTGGAAAAGAAGAGAAATAAAAACCGTAGAGAAAGTAAGAATTCTTCAGATAAAAATTATTCCGGAAGGAGTTATTTTAAATTTTACTTTACCTAAAGCAGCTTACGCTACCACTTTTTTAGCTCATTTATTTAATTTAGTTTCTGGTTTACCACCAAAAAATATCTCTCCTTTGCCAATTGATACCAAAGCCACTTTAGACAAGGGGTCTTTAGAAGAAGTTCTAAACAGATTTAAGGATGTAATTCGTCCCAAAACCGAAGACATTTTAGAAAAACTCTCCCAAAATAAGTAAGCCCTGCGAACTAGAAAGCCCGCAGGGCCGAAGGAGCTAAGATGGTGCTAAGATGTCAAAGCCCAAAGACCGTGATTGAAGCAGAGAGCCCATCGAGGAAGTTTCTCAGGTTCTCGATGGCCAAGGTTGATAGTATGAACTACCTTTCCTTGTACATCGGGGGGATTAGCCCAAACATGGGCAAATCCCCAACAGGATAACCTCAGGAATTCTTGTAGAAGCTCTAATGCCTTTTTCGGAATGACTGAATTGCCTTCCGACTCTCCGTGAACGAAAGGAATTACTAAGACATCGAACTTCTTTTGCCTCCGGGTTCTGATATGAACTCCTGCTGGCACATATCCGTTCTCTTGAAGCTCTTGGATGAGTTCAAAAATGGATACATCGGAAATTCCTTCTTCGCCGAATATTGGAACACCAGAATCGGCGATGTCCCGGAACCTATATGGGTCTCGGTCCACCTCTCTGGCCTGGGCAATGTGTTTTTCCTCAAGCAAGACCTCATCAGGAAATCTCCGGGGGATACCCGCCTGCTCAAATTTTTGGGCCCAGTTAGGATTGATATTGAACTTCACCAGAATAGTGTCAGGAGAAGGAGCAAGTCTTACCTCCTTCCCTTGTGCTTTTAACTTCTGGTGACTTTCACACATCTCCCCAGCTTTCTCCACAAAATTCCGGCATCTTGCTCCTTCTTGAGTTGCTGCTACACAAGCATACTTCAACTCACACCTCCTTTTTAGTTTAATATGGAGATTCGTTCTCCATTGCTATTTAAAGCATAGCACTGAATTTAAATTTTGTCAAGCACCGAGCTGAGCACATAAAAGTTATGTGCTCGGCGAAGGTCGAAAAGAAGGAATCTTCTTTGAGCTATTGACAAAATTCAAATAATTTTCTATAATAATAACAGTTATAGGGGATAGGAAATCTAATTAATGAAGGAGGGAACATGGGAGATATTTGTTTCTGCGGTAAGTCAAAAAGTGAGGAGCGGCTGATCTGTCCACGTTGCTTTTTACTCTATAGCGAGGAGACAAAAAGACAACCGGTCACCCTGATGGAATGGGTGAAAAAGAAAGCTCTAGCCAAACTCAAAGAGCTTGGCATCTCAGAGGAAGAACCTAAAACAACCTTAGAAAGAGAGCTTGAAGCAAGAAGACAAGAACTTCGACGCCTTAAAGCTACCCTTCCTCAAGAAATCTCTTTGGTTTTGGAGGAGCGCCTAGCTGGAGCCGGTCAATTAAGGCCAGATGAAGTGGAGCAAAAGCGCCAGGACATTCGTGACGAGCTCTGGGTTAAAAAGGGAGGTAACCGAATCTATGCTCAGCTCAAAACCCTTCAGAAGGAAGTAAGGGAAAAGGTTGCCCCGGTCCGGGAAGTCCTCCGAGAAATCTCCAAGACAGAACGAGAACACGCTTCAGTTGACCAGCTCCTTGAGTTAGTTCTCCATCCTAAGGAAAAATCCAAGTAACTATCCTATCCCCTATTGAAAGGCCCCTGGGTGGCGAAATCCATTCAGGGGCATATTATTTTTCCCTTGAAATTTTTTAAGATTTTGATATATTAAATATACAACAAATGAAAAGCTTGGCTAAAAATTTTATCTTTATTTTGCTGATTTTCCTGATAATTTCAGGTGTTTTTACTTTATTTCAGCAACCATTTGAAAAAGAAAAGGAGTTATCAATTACTCAATTAGTCAAAGAAATTAATCAGGAAAAAATTAAAAAAATAACAGTTTCTGGTTCAGAACTCTCAATTTTATACCTTGATGGCGGCAAAGCCCACTCCCGAAAAGAGACCGAAGTGGCCCTTTCTCAATCTTTAATAAATTACGGAGTAGACCTTGAGAAATTAAAAGGGGTTGAAGTTGAAACAAAAGAGGAAGGGGGAACCTGGGCCTGGTTGGGACCGGCTTTAATCCTTTTGCTCCCCCTTTTACTCTTTGGCCTCTTTTTCTGGATGATTTTCCGCCAGGCTAGAACCGGGGCGATGCAGGCTTTTGATTTCTCCAAAGCCAGGGCTAGATTATTTGGAGCCGAAGGTCATCCCAGAGAAAAAATTACTTTCAAAGATGTAGCTGGCTTAGTTGAAGCCAAAGAAGAATTAAAAGAAATTGTAGATTTTCTAAAAAATCCGAAAAAATATTTACAAATGGGGGCAAGTATACCTAGAGGAGTATTATTAATGGGACCTCCCGGAACCGGAAAAACTTTATTGGCGAGAGCTGTGGCCGGTGAGAGCAATGTTCCCTTCTTTTCAATTGCCGGATCAGAATTTATTGAAATGTTCGTCGGAGTCGGCAGCAGCCGAGTAAGAGATTTATTCTCTACGGCTAAAAAAGCAGGGAGGTCAATAATTTTTATTGACGAGTTGGATGCTATTGGCCGACATCGGGGGGCTGGTTTAGGCGGGGGGCACGATGAAAGAGAACAAACTTTAAACCAAATTTTAGTTGAAATGGATGGCTTTGAAAGGGAATCTACTACTTTAGTTTTTGCTGCTACCAACCGCCCGGACGTCCTGGACCCGGCTCTTTTACGACCGGGCAGATTTGACCGAAAAGTAATTTTGGATTTACCAGATATTAATGATAGAGAAGAAATTTTGAGAATTCATTGCCGAGGAAAGCCCCTGGCTTTAAACATTAATTTAAGAGAAATTGCTGAGAGAACTCCAGGATTCTCGGGGGCTGATTTGGCTAATTTAGTTAATGAAGCAGCAATTTTTGCAGCCCGAAGAAATAAACATCAAGTTTTTCAAGAAGAACTTTTAGAATCAATTGAAAAGGTTTTGTTGGGTCCGGAAAGAAAAAGCCATATTTTATCAAAAAAAGAAAAAGAAATTGCTGCCTTTCACGAAACTGGTCATGCTTTGGTTTCCTCTTCGCTTTCGGAAGCCGAGCCGGTTAGAAAAATTTCAATCATAGCTCGGGGTCTAGCGGCCGGTTATACTTTAAAAATGCCGAAAGAAGAAAGAAAAATTAAAACCAAGTCAGAATTTTTGGCTGAAATGGCCACTTTGTTAGGAGGCTACTGTGCAGAAAAATTAAAATTTGGCGAGATTACTACTGGTGCAGCTAATGATTTGGAAAGGGCATCTGAGCTGGCTAGAAAATTAGTTAAAGAATACGGAATGTCTTCTTTGGGACCAGTCTCTTTTGGCGAAAAAGAGGAACTGGTATTCCTGGGAAAGGAAATTTCTGAACAAAGAAATTATTCTGAAAAAGTGGCCGCCGAAATTGATAAAGAAGTTTCCAAGTTCATTAAAAATGCCGAAGGTCAAGCCAGAAAAATTTTATTAAAAAAGAAAAATTTATTGGATAAAGTTGCTAAAATTTTAATCGTCAAAGAAACGATTGAAAGAGGGGAATTTGAAAAATTGATAGGGAAGGGGACAGAAATTAAACCTAAGAAACTCTTGATTAAAAAAGGACTCCAACCCACCCGCCACCCTCCCACTAAAAGAGGGCCCCTATCGATAAAGGTAAAGATTAGGCGCGTGTAGTTTCCTTATAGGTAGTAATTTACTTGCTCTTTTACAATTTAGGTGATAAAATGAACCAATTGAATAATGTTATAAAAATAATTATTAATTGGTTCAATTATGGCACGCTTTAAGGATCACGAAAAAGCTTTAGCTCTTAGAAAGCAAGAAATGAGCTATAGCCAGATAAAGAAAATTTTAGGAGTAAGTAAAAGTACTCTTAGCGATTGGCTACATAGATTTCCACTTTCCGAAGAAAAAATTAGGGAATTGCAGCAGCAAGGATGGAAAAAGAGTGAGGCATCTATAGAAAGGTTTCGAAATACGATGAGACAAAAAAGAGAAAAAAGACTTAAGGAAATTTACGGAACTCAAAAGAAAACAATTTTACCTTTAAACAATCGCGAGTTCTTCACAGCGGGCTTATTTCTTTATTGGGGAGAAGGGACGAAATGTCGGAGAGATGGCCTTTCCATTTCAAATACAGACCCCTCCGTAATTAAATTTTTCATTCGGTGGCTTAGTAAGAATTTGGGTGTTCCCAGAAATAAGTTGCGAGTTGGGTTGCATTTATATAATGATATGAATATCAATAAAGAGATGGAGTTCTGGTCGAGAGCATTAAAAATCCCTCTTTCACAATTTATTCGTCCTTATATTAAAAAAACTTCTAGTGAAAGAATAAATCATAAAGGGGGATTTGGCCATGGAACTTGTAATGTAAGAATTAATAGTGTGCCCCTCGCGGAAAAAATCTTTATGACATTAAAAGCAATAACCGATTATTATCAATAAAATAAATGGGCATGTAGCTCAGTGGTAGAGCATTTCTCTTATAAAGAAAAGGTCCTGGGCTCGATCCCCAGCATGCCCACAAATGGGCGCGTAGCTCAGTTGGTTAGAGCGCTTCAGTGACATTGAAGAGGTTCACAGGTTCAAGTCCTGTCGCGCCCACATGGAATTTGATATTCTTTATGAAGACGAAAATGTTTTAGTAATTGATAAGCCGGCTGGAATTATAGTTTTCCCAGAAGGAAAAACAACTGAAAAAACTTTAATTAATTATTTATTAGAAAAATTTCCTTATTTAAAAAATGCTGGAGAATCCCCCCGATATGGAATAGTTCACCGCTTAGATAAAGACACTTCCGGAATTTTATTAGTAGCTAAAAATGGTAAAACCTTAGAATCTTTACAAAAACAGTTTAAAGAAGGTAAAGTGGAGAAAAAATATCTCGCTTTAGTTACTGGTAATATTAAAACTGAAGGAGGTAAAATTGAAACCTTAATTGGCCGTTCTCCCAAAGATAGAAAAAAGCAAAAAGTATATTTACCTCATGAACCTGGCTCTCAAGGACGCCACCCACCCACCACCCTAAGAGAGGCAATTACCGAATATAAAGTATTGCAAAGGTTTGAAAATTATACTCTAATTGAGGCTGAACCAAAAACTGGTCGAAAACATCAAATCAGAACTCATTTTGCTTATCTTTCGCACCCGATTGTCGGAGATAAAATGTATGGATTTAAAAATCAATCATTGCCCGAAGGTTTAAAGAGACAATTTTTACACGCCAACTATCTTAGGATAGAATTACCCAATGGGGAAATAAAAGAATTTAAGTCGGAACTGCCCAGTGATTTAAAACTATGTCTACCAAATTAAACATCTTTAATCAAATCCAACTAAAAAAAGATTCGCCAGACATTCGCCCGGGGGATACTATTAGAGTTTATCAAAAAATTAAAGACTACTACCCCCCCAGCACATCCTCCCGCGCCAAGGGCGCGGGCCCCTCGGGGGAGAAAGAGAGAGTTCAAGTTTTTGAAGGACAAGTTTTAGGCAGAAAACATGGCCAAGGAATTACTTCAACTATTACGGTAAGGAAAGTGGTTTCGGGAATCGGAGTGGAAAGAATTTTCCCTGTTCACTTACCAACTATCGAAAAGATAGAAATTTTAAAAAGGGGGAAAGTCAGGAGGGCGAAACTTTACTATCTAAGAAGAGTTAAAGGAAAAAAAGCCAGATTAAAGAAAAAAGAATTCGGGGAAGCAATAGTTGAAAAAAAGCCAGAGGAAATGAAAAAATAATTTGAGTGGAGTGAAGTAATTATGGTACGGCCCAGGTGGAGGAATTGGAAGACTCGCATCTTTGAGGGGGATGTGGCCGCAAGGCTGTGTGGGTTCGAGTCCCACCCTGGGCACCAAATTGGGCGGTTAGCTCAGCGGCTAGAGCGTCTGGTCTACACCCAGAAGGTCGTAGGTTCAAGTCCTGCACCGCCCACTAATTGAGGAAGAAAAGGGTTTAAGTTAAAATTAAATTACGCCGCGGTAGCTCATTGGTAGACGCACTTCTCTGAAAAAGAAGGGGTAGTGGGTTCGATTCCCACCCGCGGCACCAGGCGGGTGTCGTATAACGGTTATTATACAACCTTGCCAAGGTTGAGAAGAGGGTTCGACTCCCTTCACCCGCTTGAATAATAATGAAAGCAAAAGAAGAGATTTATCTCTTCGCCCGCTCATTTTTAGGCTTGACACCCCCCTGTGGATAAGCTAATATGATAAAACCCCTAAAAAGGGGTTTTAAAATGGATATAAACTTAAAAGGCCCCGCTTGGGGCAGAAATTTATTAATTATCGTAATAAGTGTTGGAATTTTAATCGGGCTATTGCCAATTTTTGAAACAAAACCCCCAGCGGCTGAGAGTTGGGCTGGGGTTTTGGTGGTAGAAGAGCGGCCTCCAGAAAGGTTAGCTATGATTGGAGAAAACAGCCTTTTACCAATATCTAACCCTATTAATCCAGTCTCTCCAACGATTCGAAAAATAAGAGTGGTGATCACCGGCTACTCTAGTACACCTTGGGAAACTGATGATAACCCTTACATTACGGCAGCTGGTACTTGGGTTAGAGATGGGATTATCGCTAATAACTTATTACCTTTTGGAACAAAAATTAAAATTCCAGAACTTTATGGAGATAAAGTGTTTGTAGTTGAGGATCGGATGCACTGGAGAAAAGGGTATTATCATGTCGATATTTGGTTTGCTTCTTATGGGGAAGCCAAAAATTTTGGAGCAAAAAGAACTTTTATTGAGGTTTTAGAAAGCTAAATTTTGAAATTATGGATTGAAAAACGAAACAGCCCGCGCGACGCACGGGCTGTTTTTTAGTGCACTATATTATTAGTTCGAACATTTTTTGACAATTTCAAGTTTTTCTATGAGTTAATCATAACTCATTACAGTAAATTTTTCAACGAAAATTTTCTGATTTGGCGGCAGATTCTTTTACAATTTTTTAGAAAAAAGAAAGTTTTTTGAAAGAAAACAAAAAGGAGAGGAAGGAGGAAATCTTTCGATTTCAGAGGTGGGAACAATTGAGATAGTTCCCGACATCTGGAAAGATTTTTCCTAACTCTCCAATATGGGATCGAGTTTTTCCGAACCGGAGTTCGAAAGAAACTACGATTTGATTCAAGGGTGGGGAGAAGGGAGGAGAAGTTCTTGTTCTGCCTTTACTTTGCGACACTTCGCACAAGGAAGTACAATTACCTTTTTAGGAGACTTGAGTCTTAACCTTGCCCTCTCCCCAAGTTTCCTCTTACTTGCCGAAGGTT
>Ga0210057_1009846_pt1 | contig 10952 bp, 11 predicted proteins | sample CryGeyCG2114_010_2_FD_183968 | JGI IMG/M metagenome (GOLD analysis project Ga0210057, IMG submission 183968) | Groundwater microbial communities from aquifer - Crystal Geyser CG10_big_fil_rev_8/21/14_0.10 (SPAdes) (version 2) | ecosystem: Environmental > Aquatic > Deep subsurface > Groundwater ...
GGGGTGCTGGAGGATTGGGGAATGAGAGATTTAAAAGTTCGACAAACCAAACACCGAAAGAATTTACTCGAGGAGAAAAAGGTGAGGAAGCAGATTTTGAGATAGAACTAGAACTCTTTGCCGATGCTGGTTTTGTAGGTTTGCCAAGCGCTGGTAAGTCCTCTCTTCTAAACGTTTTAACAAATGCAAAATCGAAAGTAGCTGAATATCATTTCACAACACTCGAGCCACATCTCGGTGATTTTTACGGTTTCATTCTGGCGGACATACCTGGTCTTATTGAAGGTGCTTCAGAAGGAAAGGGTCTTGGCCACAAATTTTTACGTCATATAAAGAGGACTAAAATAATTTTTCATCTGATTAGTGCTAATTCAGATGACCCTCTTCAAGATTACAAAATTATTAGAAATGAGCTCGAAAATTACAATACATCTCTTGGAGAAAAAGATGAGATAATCATTATTTCAAAAATAGATGAAGTTTCAGATAAGAAGCTTAAAGGAGTTGAGAAATTGTTTGAAGGGAAAAAGGTTTTAAAATCCACAATTTTGGATGATGAGGTGATTAAAAATCTTTCAGATGAGATAAGTAAAATCCTGAAAAAATAAATATAAAAAAAGTACTTACTATAATATATTATAGTAAGTACTACAGTATATTATACTATAATATACTGTAGTAGAATTATAAGATTAATAGAATTCTTTTTAAGTTATTGTTTACCAGACAGTTTTACTAGATATTTTTACCAGACGGTTTTCTTAGATTACTTTTCTAGATTGTTTTTTCAATTTATTATTCCCAGATCACTCCCCAGGTTGTTTTTTTAGGTTGTTATTTTTAAGCTGGTTTTCCTAAGTTGTTATTTTGGGGCCACTTTTTAAGTTGTTTTTTGGATTTTTTCGAACTGTTTTTAGACTATTTCTTATATTTTTTAGATATTTACCAAAGTTAATTAATGGATTATAATATATTTGTTCCTTGATAGGAGCATATATTACAAGCCCCCCGTTTTTTGTGCTTTTTTGAGCCCAAAAAACGGGGGGCGCGGTCATTTAAGGCCAAGGTTGTGTGGTGGTCACACACAACTTAAACCCCCGCAAAGATAATCCTATGAAGATTTTCCGAGCGGTAGGCCTAGGAGTGGCCATTATTGTTTTGAAACTCTTGATGCCTGAAGTTTTCAAGGCTTTCGAGAGTTCGCTCCTCGTGTTCTTTAGTGTTCTTCAAGGAGTCTTAAATGCTTTTCCAAATGGAAACAGCCTTGCTGCCCCGGCAGACATGATTCCTAGAGTAAGCTATTAGGGTTTACTCAAACGCGTTACGGCCGCCCCTTAGGGTGGCCGTTTTGAATTCACAAAAGAATATTGTTGTTTTGATATATTAAAGTCGGTTAATGCTCTAAAACAGTAAGATTTTATAGAAAAGGACTTAGTGTTATTATTTAGTCATGTCTGAATACAAAGCAACAATAGGCCTTGAAATACATGCTGAGCTCAAAACCAAAACTAAAATGTTTTGTGACTCTAAGAATGACCCAGATGAGACAGAACCAAATGTAAATGTCTGTCCAGTTTGTATGGGGCATCCCGGCACACTCCCTGTTATCAATAAAGAAGCAGTTAAGAGTGTCATAAAAGTAGGATTAGCCTTGAATGGAGAAATTGCTGATTTTACAGAATTTGATAGAAAAAATTATTTTTATCCAGATATTCCAAAAGGCTATCAAATTTCACAATATAAATATCCTCTCGTTTCTGGTGGGGAGCTTGAGGGAGTTAAAATAACCAGAGTTCATCTAGAGGAAGACACCGGACGACTCATACACTCGTCGTCTCGCTCTAATGATAAACAAATAAAAACGAATGATAAACGAATAGTCCTTAAAAATGAAAGTTATGAACTGATGGGCTACTTGTTTGAGGTTCACAATGAGCTCGGCTCTGTATATAAAGAAAAGAATTATCAAGACGCAATAGAACATATTTTGAAAAAAGAGGGTGTAAAATATGAAAGAGAGAAAAGTTTTGCTTTAAAAATGGCAGAAGAGAAAGTCAGTGAATTTTTTGCTGACTTTGTTATTTTTGATCAAATACTTCTTGAAACAAAGGCAAATACAAAAGGAATTAGCCAAGAAGATATTAGGCAAGTTTTGAGATATATAAAATCGGCAGATTTACCTCTTGGTATCATTGTAAACTTTAGAAAAGAAAAACTTGAATACAAAAGAATAATTAACCCAAAATTTGATACAGATTCGAGGAAATTCGATGATAATTCGGGCACATCGCTGGTGGATTTTAATCGGGCAGGAATTCCTTTAATGGAGCTTGTGACAGAGCCAGTTATTACTTCTGCTAAAGAGGCGGGTGATTTTGCTAGAAGTTTACAGCTTCTCCTAAGAAGACTTGGTGTTGCTGAAGTCAATATGGAGAAAGGGGAAATGAGGGTGGAGGCTAATATTTCTGTTTCAAAAGATGGTAATATGGGCACCAAGACAGAGGTTAAAAATTTAAACTCGTTTAAGGTGGCTGAAAAAGCCATTGAATATGAAATAAAAAGACAGTCTGCTATTTTGGAAGATGGTGGTGAAGTAGTGCAAGAGACTCGGGGTTGGGACGATAATAAAGGTGAAACCTTTTCTCAGAGAATAAAAGAAGGTTCTGCCGATTATAGATATTTTCCAGACCCAGATTTACCAAAATTAAAGATTTCTGAAATTGAAGATTTTAATTTAGATAAATTGAGAGAAGAATTACCAGAATTACCTTCTGAGACTAAAGAGAGATATAAAAAAGAATATGGCATTAAAGAAGAAGATATTGATTTCTTTTTATACAACCCAGATGCAGAAAAACTTTTCTTAGCCTCAGTTGAGGCTGGGGGAGATCCAAAACTTTCTGCAAACTATATCACCAGTGATTTAGCTGGTCTGGGTGGCAAATTTGAAAAAATAGAAGCTAGTGATTTTGCAGAGTTAGTGAAAATGGCAAGTGATGGAGAAGTTGGCTCTAGAGGAGTAAAAGATATTCTGGCTATTATTTATGAGAAAGGTGGGAAACCAAGGGAGATTGCAGAGAAAGAGGGATTATTTCAAAAAAGTGACGAAGGAGAGCTTCTTGAGTTAGTTCAGAAAATTATTAAAGCAAATCCAGAAGTCGTAAAAGAATTTAAGGAGGGAAAAGAAAATGCCCTACAATTTTTGATTGGCCAGGGAATGAAAGAGACAAAAGGTTCTGCTAATCCTCAAGTTTTGTCCAAACTATTCAAAGAGAATATCTGATTGACCTCAAAGGTCTTTTGGTGATATACATTTCAATTAGGCTGCTCCCCTAATGAAAAGAAGGCACAAATGGATACCAAATTGACTCCACAAGCGAAGATTCTATCCGAGTGCATAATGATGGTCGGGATCTTCATTTTTTTTGGAATGTACGTAACCTTTATTCTCCAATTTGTAGCTGATGAAAGGCTGGTTTTCAAAGCTTTTCTGATAACATTAACTGTAGCATCCCCGTTCATTCTCCTCGGTCTTTTCTGCGGAGAAGATACAGACAGAAGCCGTAGATTGTCCGCTCGCGTTTGCCGTATTATTTGGGAAGAGTATCGATAAAACCTTCTCAAATCCACTTTTTCGACGTCGCCCTTCGGGTCGGCGTTTTTTTATTACACTTTTTCTTGTTAGAATATACTCAACAGTTATAAAAACTGAAAACTAACAATTAACAACTAATTTCATGAGTAAAATTCGCGTAGCAATAAATGGTTTCGGTCGGATTGGTAGAGCTTTTTTTAAACTTGCTCAATATAAAAAAGATGAAATAGAAATTGTTGCTATAAATGATTTGTCTCAAATTGATAATATTGCCTACTTACTTAAGTACGATAGCGCTTATGGACGAGCCTCTTTTAATATAGAAACAAAAGAAGGTTATTTAGTAATTAATGGGAAAGAAATACCGTATCTTAGCGAAAAAGATCCTAGCAAATTACCATGGAAAGATTTAAATATCGATGTCGTTGTCGAATCCACTGGATTTTTTACAACCTACAAAGGATCTAAGGCTCACTTAGATGCTGGAGCAAAGAGGGTTGTTGTCTCTGCTCCAATGAAAGACGAGCCGATCGAGGGTATTAAAGGAGCGACTGTTTTGATGGGAGTAAATGAAGAAGCTCTTCAGGTTTGTGATATTTCTTCAAACGCTAGTTGTACCACAAACGCGGGTGGTCCTGTTATGAAAATTCTTGAAGATAGTTTGGGCATAGAAAAGGCAGTTCTTAATACAGTGCACGGATATACCTCAAGTCAAAACTTGGTTGATTCTCCAAACTCCAAAAAACCAAGACGAGGTAGAGCTGGAGCTTTTAATATTGTTCCTTCTACAACAGGTTCTGCTATTGCAACCACAAAAGCCATCCCTGGTTTGAAGGATAAATTTGATGGTATCGCTCTTAGAGTACCAGTTATTGTTGGTTCAATTGCAGATATTACTTTTATCTCCAAGAAAAACACTTCTGTAGAAGAAGTAAATGATATTTTTAGAAAGGCGGCGAAAGATTTAAAATGGAAAGGTATTTTTACTGTGACGGATGAAGATATTGTTTCCTCTGATATTGTTGGGAATACTCACGCCTCAATAGTAGATTTAGAGTTCACGAGAGTTGTTGGTGGTAATTTAGTAAAAGTTCTCGCTTGGTATGATAATGAGATGGGATATTCCAATACTTTGGTTAGACACGTTTTAGAATCAGGAAAACACGTTCAAGTAAAAAGTTCTTAAAGTTCTTAACGTTTATAAAGTAAAAAATTCAAGTGAAAATATATTTAGGCACAGATCATGCGGGGTTTGAATTAAAAAACTCGATTAAGGAGCATCTTTTGAGAGAAGGTTATGACGTTAAAGATTTTGGAGCTCATGGATTCGACCCGGCAGACGATTATCCAGATTTTGTAAATAAAGTTGCAGAAGCGGTTTCTCTCGATTCTGAATCAAAGGGGATTGTCCTCGGATATTCTGGACAAGGTGAAGCGATAGCCTCTAATCGATATAAAAATGTTCGTGCTGTTGTTTATTATGGTGGAGACGGCGACATTATTAAATTATCAAGAGAACATAATAATGCTAACATCCTCTCTTTAGGCGCCCACTTTCTAAATATTGATGAAGCTAAGGCGGCTGTAGATTTGTGGCTTGAGACAGAATTTCCCGGGGACGAAAGACATGTTAGAAGATTAAATAAATTTTAGTATGACGGATGTTGTATTTTCTATAATTCCAGAAGATTTTGAAGATTTAAAATATAAAGCAGGTAGAGTAAAAAATATTTTAGATTTTATCCAAATAGATATTTCAAACGGTAGTTTTGCCCCATCTACTACTTGGCCCTTTAAAAATGATAATGATTTTTATAACAGAATAATAAAAGAAGATGAAGGACTCCCTTTTTGGGAAAATGTTTCTTATGAAGTTGATATGCTTATTAATAAACCAGAAGATCATCTCGATGATTGGATTAAAGCAGGAGTCTCGAGAGTAATAATTCATTTAGAGACAACAAAAGAATTAGTAGAGATAAGAAGAAAGACGAAAGAAGCTGGAGTTGAGTTAGGATTTTCGATTAACCCAAGTACAGACGATGAAGTTCTATATAAAAATTTAGAACACGCAGACTTTGTTCAGTTTATGGGTAGTGATGAGATTGGTTTTCACGGAGTAGAGTTAGATGAAAATGTTTTTAATAAGATACAAGCTTTGCGAGAAAAAGCTCCAGAGATTATAATTTCTATAGATATTGGAGTAAATGAAAGTACTGCAAAAGAATTAGTAGAAGCAGGTGCAAATCGTTTGGTCTCTGGTTCATTTATTTTAGATTCAGAAAGTCCTAAATCATCTGTAGAGTTTTTAAAAAATTTATAAAATGGCTTATTTACACGACGAAGAATTAAAGAAGTTAGAAGAAAGAGCAAATCTAATTAGACAGAGTTTAATTAAGACTTTGGTTAATGCTGGTTCGGGGCATACTGCTGGACCTCTCGGTATGGCCGACATCTTTACCGCTTTTTATTTTCATATTTTGAGACACGATTCACAAAACCCAATGTGGGAAGATAGAGATAGGCTGATTCTTTCAAATGGTCATATTGTACCAATTCGTTATGTTACTATGGCTCATGCAGGGTATTTTCCAATTGAAGATGTGGAGACTGGCCTCAGAAAATTTGGTAGCCCATATCAAGGTCATCCCGAAAGAGAAAGAATACCTGCCCTTGAAACCACATCAGGTCCTCTAGGCTCAGGACTTTCACAGGCTGCAGGAATTGCTTATGCCGCTAGAATGGACGGTAAAAAGTTTGAAGTTTATTGTTTAATGAGTGATGGTGAGTTGCAGGCTGGAAATATTTGGGAAGGGGCCATGTTCGCTGGATCAAATAAATTAAACAACCTGACAGCAATTATTGATAGAAATAATATCCAAATTAATGGTATGACTGAAAATGTTATGCCCCTAGAGCCACTTAAAGAAAAATGGGAAAGTTTTGGCTGGAGTGTTTTAGAGATTGACGGACATAATATTGAGGAGATTGTTGATGCAGTTGATAGAGCTAAGGCTATTTATGAGAAACCAGTTTGTATTATTGCCCACACCATTCCAGGAAAAGGTATTGAAGATATTGAATTTGATTTCAATTGGCACGGTAAACCGCCAACTCCAGAGCAGGGCGAAAAATTCCTGAAAGAACTCCGCACATTAGGTGGGCAAATTAAGAGCGAACACGAGTAGAAAATTTATGAATAAATTTTCCAGTCAAAAGTTCATAAAGTCTATAAAGTCACAAAGCACTGATAATATATAATTATTAAGGTCGTTTATAAAATTAATTTAAGCTAGAGGCTAAAAGCTAATAGCTAACAACTAGTAAATGAAAAATTTCAAAAAACTTGATTTAAAGAACTTTCTAGGACTTCTAGGTGTGATTCTTGCTATTATTGCTCTTGTATCAAACGAGGTTAATACTCTCTACTGGGCAGTTCTAGCCGTTTCACTTAGTGTAGTATCGAATTAGTCAGAAAGTTAAAAAGTTTATAAAGTTCATAAAGCATATGTGAGAATAAACAGGTTTGAAGAAATTAAAGCTTGGCAGAAGTCTCGTATCCTAGTTAAGGAAATATATACTGAATTTAGAGACTTAAAAGATTATTCTTTCAAAAACCAGATCCAAAGAGCAGTTATTTCAGTCCAAAATAATATTGCCGAAGGGTTTGAAAGGAGAGGAAACAAGGAGTTGCGACAATTTCTTTATATCTCCAAGGGCTCATCTGCCGAAGTTCGTTCAATGTTATATAATGCCTTAGATCTAGGTTATGTTAAGAATGATAGGTTCTCAAATCTGTATGATAAAACAGAAGAGGTGTCGAAAATGCTATCAGGTTTAATCAAGAAATTATAATTTGCTTTCTAACTTTCAAACTTTAAGAACTTTATAACTGTTTATGTTAAACGAAAACCAAAAACTAAATCCAAAAATCTTTGATGAAGATATAGAAAAAGCCTACACCCGTGATGGTTATGGTCGTGGTGTTGTTGAGTTGGGCGAAAAGGACGACAGAATTGTAGTGCTTTGTGCAGATTTAGCAGAGTCTACTAGGAGCCACTGGTTTAAAGAAAAATTCCCAGAGAGATATATTGAAATTGGAGTTGCTGAACAGAATTTAGCAACAGTAGCTAGTGGTATGGCAAATTATGGAAAGATTCCTTTTATTTCTTCTTACGCCACTTTTTCTCCAGGAAGAAATAACGAACAAATCAGAACGACAATTTCTTTGAATAATGTGCCTGTAAAAATTATGGGAGCACATGCCGGTATTTCTGTTGGCCCTGACGGAGCCACACATCAAGCACTTGAAGATATGGCCTTGATACGAGTTCAGCCAAACATGACTGTCATTGCACCTTGTGATATGGAAGAAACTAAAAAAGCTGTTAAGGCTTCAGTTGATATAGATGGACCAGTTTATATTAGATTTGGACGAGCTAAAACCCCAGTTATAACAACAGAAGATACTCCGTTTGAAATCGGAAAAGCTAATTTGCTTTGGGAATCTGAGAAGCCTCAAGTAGTAATTATTTCTTGTGGGTCTCTGGCACATAATGCTTTGATGGCCGCTAAAGAATTAAAAGAAGAGGGAATCGAGACTCTTGTTTTGAATAATCACACTATAAAGCCTCTTGATGAAGAGAGTATTTTAAAGGTAGCTAAAAAAACAGGCAGAGTTGTGACAGTAGAAGAGCACCAAGTAAATGGTGGTATGGGTAGTGCTGTAGCTGAATTTTTAGCTAAAAATAATCCTGTACCGATGGAGTTTGTAGGTGTGCAAGATAAGTTTGGGCAATCTGGAACACCAGAAGAACTTATTAAGCATTATGGTATGGACAAAGATTCTATAAAAGAAGCGGTTAATAGAGTTTTGAAGAGATAATGTTTTTTAATAAAAAGAAAAAAATATTCATATTACTTGGCCACACTGATAATGAGTCTCTCAATGCTTTTTTTGCAAAAAGTTATGAAAGAGGAGCTAAAGATAAAGGACACGAGGTCGCTCGAATGAATTTAGGAGATATAGATTTTGATCCAGTTTTACATAAAGGATATAAAGAGATTCAACCTCTTGAGTCAGATTTATTGAAGTTCCAGGAGCACATAAAATGGTGTGATCATTTTGTTTTGTTTTATCCTGTTTGGCACGGAGGACCTCCAGCAAAGTTAAAAGGTCTTTTTGACAGGACGTTTTTGCCCGGTTTTGCATATAGATTTAGGAAACCAAAGATTCTTGGTTGGCAAAAATTATTAATTGGCAGAACGGCAAGAGTTTTTATTACAACTGGAGCGCCACCTTTTATATCAAGGCTTATGTTTGGAGATTATACAAACGAAATTAGGAAAAATCTTCTTGGGTTCTCTGGTATTAAAACAAAACTACACGCAATAGGGCCAGCCGAAGAAATAAGTGAAAAAAAAGCTCACAAATGGGCAAAGAAAATCAGAAGGATGGGGGAGAGAGCTAAATAGCTTAATAATTTAAGTATAATAAAATGGCCTCGCGACATTACCGCAAGACCATTATTATTGCCACGCTAGTGGACGTTGAAGGGTGAGGGACTGGCTGAAACGAAAAGTTCGCCATCCAACCGAAAAGCGATAGTGTGGATCTCGCTACCTTTTTTTGTGACGAGTTTGTTTTTCTTAACGAGATCTACATCCTTCCTTCTTGTGGCTAATAAAATTACCACTTGCTCTGGACTAATCACGCAATGGTGACGATACAGAGTGTTGAGGAGCTTCGCGACCTCGACAATTTTCGCGGACTCTCTTCTCTGTTTTTCCAAATAAGAAAGCATCGAGCCACCCTCCTTTTATTTTGGTACTAAAAACCTAAGGATAATAAAAGCATAGATTAAAACTAATTAAAAGATACAAGTCTATTTTAGGGCGAGAATTAACAAACCTTTCGTCCAGTTTTTTCTATATATTTTTGGTGATCCTAGTAGTAGAGCAGAGCTCACTACAGGGAGAGAGATCATTTTTTCCTATTGACAAATAATTTAGTTTATCTATAATACTTGAGAATTCAGTTCCATCCACGCCCCTCAAGGGGCTTAAAGCCTCATTTAGAGGCGTAGAAAAGGAGAGCTCATGAAGAGCCCCCCGAGCCGTCGGCTCGTCCAGTTTCAGGTATAAATCGCGACGCTCCGGCCGCCGGGCGCCGGTCAAGCAGACAGGCGCCATAGCCAAGACCTCTGTGGGGGGGTCTAAACAGACCCCCCACAGAGCCACTCACCTTAATTGGTGAGTCTTTTTAATTAATTTACTTTGTTGTGCAGGTCAGACCTGCACAAAATTGGTGGATTAGCAGACTTTTTGGCCCGTTTTTTCTATATATTTTTGATGATAGCCCTCTGCTTTCCAGAAGCCTTGAGCAGGTTCTATGGCAGTAGCTATTGTTTCAGGAGAGTATTTTTCAGATTTCTGTAATTCTTCTTTCATTTTTTCTGCTAACTCTTTTTGTTCTTCATTATGATAGAAAATGACAGAACGATATTGTCTGCCAATATCTGGCCCTTGTTTATTTACTTGTGTTGGGTCGTGGATTTCAAAAAACTTCTTTAATAAATCTTCATAAGTTATCTTTTCTGTGTTGTATTCTATTTCTATAACTTCTACATGTCCTGTGCTATCAGAACAAACTTCTTCGTAAGTTGGGTTTTCTTTATTTCCACCAGAATAGCCCACAGTGGTTTTAATAACACCATTCAATTTATCAAATTCGTATTGGATGCCCCAGAAGCATCCTGCTCCAAAAGTCGAAATCGCAATATTATCTTTGCTCATAGCTTCAAGGTTCAAGCTTATAGCTTTTAGCTTAATTTTTTAATCATTGTGGATAACATTTTTTGTATTTCAATCAAAATCTTTTCAGCTTTAGAACAGTCTATATCTCTATAGATTTTTTGGGCGACAATAAGTTGTGTCTCTAATTCCCAGGCAGAGCCGTTTGCTATCCTCAAAAATTGTACGAATTCTTTCCGAGATGTTCTCGCTCTGCCCTCAGCAATATTTGAGGGAATACTTATCGCAGACCGTCTCATTTGACTGGTTAATGAAAATTTTTCTTCGTCTGGGAAATTTCCGGTTAAATTGTAAATTTCTCTTATCAACTCAATACCTTTCTGCCATACAATAAGATCTTTATAAGACTTAATCATAATGCTTGTAGCTTGAAGCTTGCATCTCTAAGCTATTTTAATAGCTTTGTAATCTACTGGCGCGTTTTCTAGATATTTCTCTAGTTTTTCTTTACTCAAAAGTCCTTCTTGGGCTCCAATATATTGGACGACAGACATAGAGTTTATGGGTGCTCGGCGTAGAGCTTCAGGGATACTCATATCCATCG
>Ga0210057_1009851_pt1 | contig 10949 bp, 8 predicted proteins | sample CryGeyCG2114_010_2_FD_183968 | JGI IMG/M metagenome (GOLD analysis project Ga0210057, IMG submission 183968) | Groundwater microbial communities from aquifer - Crystal Geyser CG10_big_fil_rev_8/21/14_0.10 (SPAdes) (version 2) | ecosystem: Environmental > Aquatic > Deep subsurface > Groundwater ...
TAGAACTATGAAGCTTAACCTGCAATTTTAGTGTTGTCGAAGGATCATCAGCTTGTAAAACCGCGACCTCGTATTGCGGATCAGCTTGATCTAAATCATATTCTTCAGGAACAACTTTTGATATTAATTCAGAAACAATTTTATCTAAATCATCTTTTGAATATGCTAAACCTGTTCCTTTTGTAGTCATTGTCAAGGTTAATTCATCGCCCTCAGCGTCGAGTGCTTTATCGAACTTTGCAGATGAAACTTCGTAGACTATCGATGTCTCTGGCAATTCTTGTCCATTTACAGTCTTTTTTTGTAAAGAATCTTTAACTTTATTTTGCATAAAAATTTCAAGTTCTCTTTTTAATTGATCTATATCTTTTTGCGTTACGATGTTTATTTCTTCTAATGTTCCACCTTTTATTTTGTCTGAATTTTCAGCGATTAATTTATCTGTATCATAACCTTCGACTTGAAATTGCTTTTCTTTCTCTAGATTATAATTTTCACCAATTTCAATAGCTTTTATCTTTACATTTTTCTCACCAGGAGTTTTTACAACTGTAGTAACGTTACTTGCATCTGTTGAAGATACTTCGGTTTGAGCATCTATTTCGATATCTTCAATAATTTCATATTTAAGGTTTTCATCTTTTGTTGAGATATATGTAATTTTTTTACCTTTTGAAAGTTTTATTTTATCGCTAGTCTTATTAAATATTTTAATTTCACCTTCAGCTTTTTCTCCAACTTCTTTTATTCCTGTAGTAGGAATTGTCTGCGAATCACTTTCTGTAACATCTAATTTAATTGCAGGGATTTTTGATTCATCACCATTTACATCAGCTTGACCAATAACTGCATTTATATCTAATAATTTAATTAGCACTTCTGAATCTAAAGATAATTTTACTTTTGCTGTTGGAAAATACCACCATAATGCGAATAAAATTCCTCCAATAATAATTATTATCCCTAAAAGTACCGATAACACCTTGAATAGTTTAAGGGGATTTTTTGTCTTTGGCTTAGGCTTGAATTTTAATAAAGACAAAAATCCAAAGACATTTAATCCTCGTTTTTCACCTACAGATAAGCTCGAAGATCCAAGTGAAGGATTTTCACTAACCTGATCTAAATTTACAGTTTCATCATTATATTCAGCATAATCACCATTAACAGAATCTATATAATCTTTATGCGCTAGATTTTCGGCTTCGAATTTTAAATCAATTTTATTTTCTTCTGCAATTTTATGAAGTATCTTTAAATTCGATGAGTTTCTATAAACTTTATTATCTTTACTAAAATGAAAAACAACTTCAGTATCTTTGCTTGTTTCAAGCAAATTAGTTAAATAATACAAATCATGTTCTGCTTCAATATTATGTGTTTCCATTTTTATTCACTATTATCTAATTCTAATTTAATAATTCCTAAACTTGCAGGCACAAACATTTGTGGACCTTTAAGCAAACTTAATTCATCTTTAATTCGGTTTTGTAATTTATCACTTGAAACAGTTTCTATTTCTAAACTTGATGCGAATGGAATTGATTGCCTCCACTCTTCTTCAAAAAGTAATTCTTGAATAATTGGTAGGTTGGCTCCTCCACCTGTTAAATAGATTTTCTTAGGAAAGCTTTTTATTCCAGACATAGAAGTCAATATCGCACTAAAGGCACTTCGCCAATGTTTTCCAGCACTATAAAGGTAATCGCCGACCTTATCCATTTCATCTTCTGGTAAAGTTTCTAGGGCAAATGCTTCTTTTTTGCCTTTTGCACTTGCTTCATCAATATTCATATTGTGGATAAGATTTTGCGTAAAGTATGATCCGCCAAATTCAAATGATTTTGTTTGGATTATTGTTTTTCCGAAAACTACAGCCACATCTGTAAAATCTTGTCCGATATCGACTAATAAGAAGTTTTTATCGAAATCTGTAAGTAATCTTGATTGCGAATATTCGGTTGTTGTAACCATTAATGCTGAAAGTTTTAGCTTTTTTAAAATAGACATAACGCGTTTATAGTGATTTTGCTCAGCATACGAACAAAAAACACCGACTTGAATTGTTGTGCCTGTTTCGCCAATTGGTTCAGAAACAGTCTTGGCATCTATTTGTACAGAAGCCACAACTAAATCAAGTGGCTCAAAATCAACATCGTCGGCAAAAAAGCTTGTCCATCGCTGTTTGGCCTGTGTGTATGCTGAATTTCTAATTTTGTCGTATATTTCAGAAATTTCTGTATCTGTTATTTTATTTTCTGGTTTTTCGCGTGTTGATTTTGCGATCAATACAAATCCAAAAACTGAAGACCCGCTTAAACCAACGATAACTTCGTTTGTAGTACCACCAGATTGAATAAGTGCGTCTTCTATTACGATTTTCACATCTTCTTGTGCAATAATATCGTTTTTATTGTGAGTTACTTTTGTAGAAACACCTTTTGCTGTAAGAGTTTTATCAGGATTAACTTCAAGATATAAGGCTTTGACTGATTTATCATTAAAATCTAGAGCAATAAAGCCGGTTTGAAAAGATTTTGACTTTCGAAGAAAAGGCAGTTTCATTTGACAAATTTTACCATAATATTAGGTAGCAATAGCTTTGATGCGGCGGACCCCACGACTGGCCGATTCTTCTTTGATTATTTTAAATTTGCCGATTTCGCTCGTGTTCTTCACGTGGGGTCCGCCGCAAAATTCTTTACTCCAAGCAGTTTTTAAATCATCCCCAATATAATAAACCGTAACTTTGTCTCCATATTTGTCTCCAAAAAAATGTATAGCGCCAGTTTTTTCAGCATCGGCTTTCGATAAAATTTCGCTTTGAACTGGTAATTTCTCTTGAATTTTCTCGTTAACAATTTGTTCAACTTTAGCAATTTGTTCATCTGTCATTTTTTCAAAATGAGAAAAGTCAAAGCGCAAACGCTCTGCGGTAATATTACTTCCCATTTGTTTAACATGATTACCTAACACCTCTCGTAAAGCTTTATGAAGCAGATGCGTTGCAGTATGTAAACGAGTTGTTTGTTCTGAAGTATCGGCTAATCCCCCTTTGAACATTTCTGATGCGCCTGCTCGAGATTTTTTTTGATGCTCTTCAAATAATTTATTAAATTTTGTTCTATCAAGTTCAACACCTTTTTGTTTTGCTAAATCAAAGGTTATCTCGAAAGGAAAACCAGAACTTTGAAATAAATCAAAAGCAAAGTTTTCTGTAATTTCTGAATCAGAAATTTTATTAAATAGTTTTAATCCATTTTTTAATGTTGTGCTGAATCGAGAAATTTCTTCTGAAATAATTTGCTTAATATGATCTGATTGAGATAATTCAAGTTTAAATCCATAACCATCATCTAAATCTTCATAAATCTTTACAACTTCATCAGCAAGTTCAGCAAAGGATTCTGAAGTTACTTCTGAATTAAGCATATACATTTTTACGTATGCTCTTCTTATAAGTTTTCTAAGAATATATCCTTGCATTTTATTTGCAGGAAGAACTCCTTGTGCAATTAAAAAGGTCGAACCTTTCACATGATCAGCAATCAGCCTCATGCTAGCTCGATCCTTTCCTTCGTATTTTAATCCACTTACAATCTCTATCTTCTCTATTATCGAATAATGCAAATCTGTTTTAAAAATATCTGCTTCATTCATCGAAGCTGCGGTAATTCTTTCGAGTCCACCTCCGAAGTCTACATTTTTATTTGGAAGCAAAACAAATGTATTTTCATCTTTTTTTTGATATTGCATAAAAACGGAATTACCTAATTCTAGAAATTTTCCACAGTCACAATTCGGATGACAATTTTCACCATAGGCTTTGTCATGTTTAGTTCCAAAATCATAAAATAATTCGGAATCAGGCCCACCAGGTTCTCCAACTGGCATATTTTGGGGTAACCCAGAACGGCTCCACCAATTTTTATCTTTGTAATAAAATATTCTTGAGCCTTGCATTCCTTTTGAAGCTGCGTCTTTTTCGGTTCCCATTTCAATTTCGTTTGCTTCGATTTGACGTTCTTTAAAAATAGTTTTCCAAATTTCAACTGATTCAGAATCTTTAGGAATGTTATATTTATCATCCCCAGAATAAGCGGTTACATAAATTTTTTGCGGATCTAATTTAATTACATCAAACAAAAATTCTGAAATCCATTGTATCTGCTCTTTTTTAAAATAATCTCCAAAACTCCAATTACCTAACATTTCAAAACAAGTTGTGTGACGATTATCACCAACCTCTAAAGTGTCATCGTTTGTTATTCCTTGGGCTCTAATTGCAATTTGTGAATCAACAATACGTGTTCCGTTAGGATGTTTTTCTCCTAAAAAATAGTTTAATAAAGGCTGCATGCCAGAACTTACTAATAAAGTTGTTGGATCATTTTGTGTTACAAGTGGAGCAGATGGAATAAATGCATGCTTTTTGTCTTGAAAAAATTCTATATATTTAGTTCGAACTTCATTAGATTTCATTGTGTTAATTGAAAATTATTATAACATTCAAAGTTCTATCATCGCAGATTTTTTTAGGTTAAATGGAATACTATGTATATCAGCTGTAGTAATTATTGTTTGATGATTTTTTACAATTGACTCAACATGAGAACGATATTCGCTATCGAGTTCGCTAAAGATGTCGTCCATTAATAAAATCGGGGTTACCCTTGTTGTCGATAGAATATATTTCAACTCTAAAACTTTTAGACATAAAACGCCTGTTCTCTGCTGGCCGCGTGACCCATATGATTTTAAATCGAACACGCGGCCAGCCTTATCTAAATGAAAAATAAAGTCGTCTCTATGAGGGCCAATTTGTGTTGTTCCACGTAAAAGTTCTCTTTGCAAAACAGATCCTAGTTTAGATTCTGATAAATAATTTGGCATATATTCCAACTCCAAATTTAAAGAATCCATATATAATCCCTTGCTAATTTCATTAAGATTTTCTTTTGCAAATTCAAAAAAGTTTTTGCGTGCATTTTGGATTATTTTTCCATAAAGTAATAATTGATCATTCCAAAATTCAAGTTGTGTTTTGTATATGTTATGAAGAATTTGGCCTTGGGATTGTTCTAAAATTTTGTTTCTTTGTTTAATTATTTTATTGTATTTTAATAAGCTTGAGTAATAATCTTTGCTTGTTTGGGATAATACTCTATCTAAATATTCCCTACGTCTCGAAGGCGAACCTGCAACAAGTCTAATATCTTCAGGAGCAAAGTATACTGTTTTGGATGTTCCTATAAATTTTGCACCAGTTCTAGGCGCTCCATTTACCTTATAGATTTTTCTAATTCGCGACGAATTTGGGTTTACTTGCAATCCAATTTCAAGTTTGTCTCCAGTGTCGTAGTTACCAATAACTCGAGCATATTCTGAATCGACATTTACTAAGTCTTTTTCAATTGCAACGCGAGCTGATTTTGCTGTGCTTAGTAAAACAATGGCTTCGAGTATGTTTGTTTTTCCTGCACCGTTTGGGCCAACTATTATTGTAGTATCGTTATCAAATTCAAAGGTTTGCTTTTTGTAATTTCGAAAAAATTCTAACTTTATTGAATTAACAAGCATAAATAGATTTTACATGAAAATTGAGGGACAGACATGAAAACGGCCTATCCCTTTTCGGGCCTATCCTCAAAGAGGCCTATCCCTGTTATTATGTAAGTATGACATCTTCTGAAAAGCGTGCCGCTTTGGATGAACTTGCAAAGCAGATTATTAATTGCAAAAATTGTGGTTTGTGTGAAACTGCGATAAACGCTGTTCCCGGTGAAGGAAACGCTGATTCTGAAATTGTATTTATAGGTGAAGCCCCTGGAGCAACCGAAGATCAGACAGGTCGACCATTTGTAGGAAGGGCTGGCAAGCTTTTAGAATTTATGCTTGGGCAAATTGGATACAAACGAGAAGATATTTGGATTGGAAATATAATAAAACATCGTCCACCTGATAACCGCGACCCAATGCCAGAAGAAATAAAAGCTTGCCAGCCCTTTCTTACACGCCAATTAGAAATAATTAACCCTAAAATAATAGTTACACTTGGAAGATTCGCCATGAATTATTTTGCTTTAGATGCTAAAATATCTCTTGATCATGGAAAACCGCTTGAAATTAAGAGTCATATAGTTTACCCTGTGTATCATCCTGCAGCCGGATTACGAAATCCAAAAATGAAATTAGCATTGATAGAAGACTTTTTAGAAATACCTAAAATCCTTAAAGAAGCTAAAGAAAAATAAATGGAAAAACCAACACTAAAAATTATCCCAATAGGGGGAACCACTACAGTACAAAAAAACATGTATGTTTACGAATCTGGAAACGACATTATTGTTATGGATTGCGGAATTGGATTTCCTGACATGGAAACCCCTGGAGTCGACATTATTATTCCAGACTTTACATACATTTTAGAAAACAGAGATAAGGTTCGTGGAATAATAATTACACATGGGCACGAAGATCATAGAGGCTCATTACCATATCTTCTTGAAAAATATGCGTTTGATGTTTATGCAGTTCCATTTGTAAAAGGATTAATTGAAAAATCCCTAGAAGAATATACAAATTTAAATCATATTAAAATAAAAACATTTGACCCTGATCAACCTATGCAACTTGGGGTTTTCAAAATAAATGCATTTCATGTAAATCACTCTGTTCCAGACACTTTAGGATTTGCAATTGATACCCCACAAGGAAGAGTTTTTCACAGTGCTGATTATAAATTTGATTGGACTCCGGTTATGGATAAACCTTTTGATGTTCAAAAAGCTGCCGTATTAGCTGCTGAAACCAAAGAAGGAGTTTTAGCAATGTTGTCTGATTGTTTAGGTTCAACTTCAGAAGGATATGCAAAATCAGAAAAAACAATACAATCCACATTTGAAAAAATCTTAGAAAATTCTACAAACAGTCAAGTATTTATTACAACAATTTCATCTAACATTTCACGTATTCAACAAGCTATAGATGCCTCTATAAAATTTAAACGAAAAGTTGTTTTAAGCGGACGATCAATAAACAATACAATGTCAGTTGCGCGTGAAATGAAATATATTAATTCACCTGAAAATGTTTTTGTTGAAGAAAGAAACGCACATAAATATCCACAAAGAGAACTTACTTATATTATTAGTGGAAGTTACGGACAAAAGGGATCAGGTCTTTGGAGAGTTGCAATGGGCGAGCACAAAAACACGACACTTGAAAACAATGCTGTAGTTATTTTTTCAGCTGATCCTATTCCTAATTCGGTTAGTGCTGTAAATTTTATGATTGACGAACTATATATGAAGGGTGCCGAAATCTATTATTCCGAAATCCAAAATAATCTTCATGTCTCTGGCCACGGAGGAAGAGGAGATTTATCACTTCTTGCAAATATTGTTAAACCCAGATTTTTTATTCCTATCGGAGGAAACGTAAAACACATGAGAGCATATTCAGACATGATGGAATCACAAGGAATAGAAGCAAAAAGAGTATTGCAACTATTAGATGGACAAAGCGTAATTTTTGAAAATGGAACAGCTAGACTTGGAGAAAGACTTAAATTAAAAGAAGTTTATGTTGATGGAAGCCTAGTCGGCGATGTTGGAACTAAGATTTTAGAAGATAGAATACAAATGGCAAATCATGGAATGGCAGTAATTGTAATAAAAAGTGGAAAAGCCGAGCTGTATACTCGTGGTTTTGTTTTTGTTAAAGAATCTAAAAAATTAATAACAGACACCACATTGTTTGTTGAAAAAAAATATGCTGAGTTTGCTAAACAAAAACAAAACCCGCAAGAAATTCAAACCAGAATCGAAGCCGCTCTAGAAAGATATTTCTTTGAAAAAACAAAACGAAAACCATTGGTTTTGGTTTCTATTTCTCCATAACCTTCCAAAAAACATCTTGTGGAATATCTACACTTCCAAATCGTTTCATTCGCTTTTTACCTTTCTTTTGTTTTTCTAGAAGCTTCATTTTGCGAGTTATGTCTCCACCATATAAATATCCTGTAACATCTTTTCGCATAGGTGAGATATCTTCCCGCGCAATTATTTTCCCACCTATTGCCGCCTGAAGCGAAACTTTAAATTGTTGCCTAGGAATAAGCTCTTTTAATTTTGCGACAACACGTAAACCTTCAGCTACTGACATGTGTCTTTGTACTAATTGTGAAAGGGGCATAATTTCTTCGCCTGCAACTAAAATATCCATTCTAGAAACTTCTGTTTTGCGATAATCTGTTAGTTTGTAATCTATAGAGGCATATCCAGATGAAATGGATTTTAATTTATCGTAAAAATCAACAATGATTTCAATCAACGGAATATCATAAATAATCTTCATTCTTGTTGTATCCATTTGTTCTGTCGAAATGTATTCTGCACGTCGAGATTTACATAAATCCATAATCGCACTCATATAATTTGTTGGAGTATATATAGACATTTGAGTCCATGGTTCTTTTACCTCTTTTACATACGTAACATCTGGATATTCAGAAGCCGATTTAATTTCGATTTCTTCGTTAGAAGTTGTTGTAAGAAGATAACGAACAGAAGGAGAAGTCGTAACAACATCTACATCAAACTCTCTTTCGACTCGTTCCTTAATAATATCTGCATGCAATAATCCCAAAAAGCCACATCTAAAACCTTTGCCTATCGATCCAATACTTTCTGGTTCAAAAGTAAAAGCCGCATCGTTTAAACTTAAGCGCTCAAAAGCTTCGCGTAAATCTAGATATTTTGAAGTATCTTCAGGATAAAAACTTAAATAAACGACTGGAATTGGCTCTTTATATCCGGGAATCGCCTTCGGCGATTCCCCATCTAGGCAAATTGTATCTCCTACCCTAACTTCATTTATCTGTTTTAATCCTGTTGCAATAAATCCGACTTCGCCTGCAGTTATTTCATCAATTAAAACTTCTTTAGGAGACAAATATCCTAATTCAACAATTTTTGTAACAGCTTTAGATGCTATAAATTTTATCTTAGAATTTGTTTTAAAAGATCCATCTATAACTCTAACAAACGCAACAACTCCACGATAATCATCATAAATCGAATCAAAAATTAAAGCCCTAGATGGTTCATTTAAATGGCTTTCTGGAGCAGGAATTTTAGTAACAATTCTACTAAGTAGTTTATCAACACCTTCACCTGTTTTTGCGGAAGTATAATAAATATCTTCTTCTTTAAATCCAAGCTCAATAAGCTGAATAGCACATGCCTCAGGCTCGGCAGAGGGCAGATCTATCTTATTCACAACAGGCAAAATCTTTAAGCCCTCGTGCCTCGCCTTCTCTAAATTCACAATTGTTTGTGCCTGCACACCTTGGCTTGCATCCACTAAAAGCAATGCACCTTCACAAGCCGCCAAAGATCTTGAAACTTCGTAACCAAAATCGACATGCCCAGGAGTATCTATCAGATTCAACTCATATTCTAAACCATCAATTTTGTGCTTCATTCTAATAGCTTTTAGCTTTATTGTTATTCCTCTTTCTTTCTCTAAATCCATGCTATCTAGAACTTGTTTTGATTTTTCTTCATATCTGACCGAACCAGTCAATTCTAATAATCTATCAGCTAACGTTGATTTACCGTGATCTATATGGGCTATTATGCAAAAATTCCTTATGTTTTCAGCTTTCATGATGGAAATATTATACAGTGTTCTGTTAAAATCTAGCTAATGCCAAAATATTCTGAAGAGAACGTTAACTTTATACCAAAACAGAATCAACAAAATGCGAATATGGGAAATCAGTTTTTTAGATGGGTAACTAATAGTGGAAAGATAATAATCATTGCCGTTGATATTCTTATTGTCGTTGTTTTTCTTGCTCGCTTTAAATTAGACAGCGATATGTCTTCTTTAGAAAAGAAAACTCAAGAAAAAGTACTTATTGTAAATACAACTTCAGATATAGAAACTAAACACAAAGCAGTATTGCTAAAATTGAAATTATTAGAAACAGTAATGTCTAAACAAATAGATTGGAAAACCCGTTTAGCAAAACTACAAGATGAAATTCCTGAAAATGTTTTAATAACTGATATGGAATTTGATAATAATAATCTTTCGTTAACAGCAGAAGTAAAAACAGCACAAGATTTTGGATTATTTATGAATCAACTTATTTCAGATATATCAGTTAAAAGTTTAGTTATTAATAGAAGCGAACTAAAACCAGAAGATGGAATCTATGAATTTAGTTTATCAATGGAATTGGCTGATTTGAAATTAAATAAATTATGAAAATAAGATCAAAAATACTCTCAGACCAAAGGTCTTCAAGTAAATACGAATCAAATTCTCTTAAATACATACAATTAGGTATTTCAATTGTTGCGCTCATTCTTCTTGGGATTTTCTTAATTCGTCCATCAATAATTACAGCCGTTAAACTAGGAAAAAAGATAAGCGATTACAAGAAAATAGATAAGCAGCTTGACGAAAAGATAAAGGTAATGCAAGAAATACAGTCACTTTACGCAACCTATGGAAAAACTATCGCACTTTCAGAGGCAGCAGTTCCTAAAGAACCACAAGAAGATAAACTTTTAAGACAAATACAAAATTTAGCAACAAAAAATGGCGTACTTATAAAGAAAATTGACTATACTTATTCAAAAGAAAACGAATTAGGAACCGTTTTGGTAAACTTTTCTGCAGATGGTACATACAATAATTTGAATATGCTTTTTGATGACATATCTAACATGTTAAGAATAGTAAATATTGAAAAAATCTCATTAAAACCAACCGAGTTGACAGAGTTTACAAAAATAGTTTCTACAGAGGTAGTAGCGAAATCCTATTATCAAATAAAATGATACACAAAGACTTTATCAATGTTTTAATTATTACCTTAGTTTTAGTATTTGGTTTGACAATGTACCAATCTTTTCTTGCTTACAAAGAACCGA
>Ga0210057_1009852_pt1 | contig 10948 bp, 9 predicted proteins | sample CryGeyCG2114_010_2_FD_183968 | JGI IMG/M metagenome (GOLD analysis project Ga0210057, IMG submission 183968) | Groundwater microbial communities from aquifer - Crystal Geyser CG10_big_fil_rev_8/21/14_0.10 (SPAdes) (version 2) | ecosystem: Environmental > Aquatic > Deep subsurface > Groundwater ...
CGCCGTTATGCGCGCTTCCTCGCCACCCCCGCCTCAATGGCATATTGTAATACCAGGGCTGGCGGGCAATTAGCAAACTAGGCAGTAACTGCGCCTTATAGACCATTCCAATCAGCGCAGCCCCCTGAAAATACTCTGCCCCGCCTATTGGGTCAGAGCCGGAAACAACTTTCTCAAATAAAACACTGAGCTGTTCCTGCGCCTTGAGGGAAAACGCTATCTCCGAACCTTCCGAAACCGCCTCTGAAACTTGAGACAGCGAATCCACCCCCAAAGACTTAAAGGCGGCATGGATTATGTCCAAATCTCCGTCAATCTGCCTTACCACCACAAAGGGGATAAGGTTTTTGATATCGTCGAAACCCTTAGGGTCAAGATTCCAAAACAGCGCCGACCTATTGCCCACGCCTAGCCGGGCATCCGCCGCGTAAGCAAGAATCTTTGGCTTCAGCTCCTTCCATTTGCTCAAACCAAGTTCAGACTCCCGCGAATCGCTTGCGGTAACATAGTAAAGATGTTCCTCCACCTTATAAGTGGTTCCGCTGGCTTTTTCCAAATCTCCGATAATGCGAAGCATTCCCTGGCACAGGGCACAGTTCTGCCCCGTAAAAATGTCAATCTCCCACACCGAATCGGCATCGGAAGCTATCTCAAGATACCGCTCCCACTCACCCATATCCATATTCTTCCCGATAACGGGCGCTTGGGTATAAAGGTGGATGGGGGCAAAGATAGCGAATCCGGCCAGAGCAACAACTGCCAAAACAAGATATTTTCTCATCCCCATCCTCCTTACTAAGGACAATACCTCATTCTTTGCGCACTCAAGAGATAATCCGTTCCTCGCTTGCACATATAAGACGACAACTCTCTAAACGAATTATGACCCACATCTGTTGGATGCGTTCCAGAAGGGTCTGTAAACGGGTCCGCCGCCGAGTTTTCCCACGCAAGAGCGGATTCCACGGCGAAATAGCTCCCTTCAAGCCTATCCGCCTTTATTATCACTAACTGGGCATCGCTTGACACTGCCGCCACCTCAAAGAGTCCAATACTACAAAACTGCGCGGTTGTGGGAAGCATTGTTTTAGTATCCAAAACAACAAAAGGGACCTGTTCACCTGTAGTTTTGTCTTGGACTATTCTGCAATAAGGCGACGCGGCATATACAACCCCAGGGCGCCAATTAACTGTTACAAAGCTGAACTTTGGCGCCGAAAGCGCCTTCGCCGCTACAATCCCCACTACTAAAAGAGAAATCCCAACAATACAACAAGATAACAAGACCGCCGTCCTTGACTCTCTTGACTTTTTCATCTTACATCCCCCATTACCTTTGCCAGCGCAAGATACAGTTTAAGCACTTTCGCGCTTGGCCTTTCACTGCTCCCCTCAATCCTCCTATCAAGCCACACTACCGTGCCATCCTGCGTAAGGACGAAAATGGCAGGCATTAAAAAGTAGGCGTCAGAGTAGCCTTCTTTTCCGGGACGAAACGAGGACAACCCCAAACTTTCGGCAAGCTTAAAGTTTCTATCGTAGAGAATGTAAAGATTAAGCGCGTTTGGGTCAATTCTGTACACATAGGCAACTCCGCGAATATACGCGCGGCTTGTAGCTTTTGACAACGGCGAAAGCTCTGCACCAGAGATATCGCCTACAAGCATAACAAAACGATCGCAATGGATACCTGCATCAGGAATGGAAATCACAAAAGGCTCCCAAAGCATAACTTGGTCGGGTCCGCAGAAACATCCGCGGGTAAAAAATCCGCAGGTCGTTCCGCTTAAACCCACCAAATTACTTGTTCGCCCCTCGCTATCCACCACATTGGATGAGCTCAAGACAGTGATTTTTGGATGTTCATACCACGGCAAAAGCTGAACAAGGTTTTCAAGCGAATGATAATCCGCTCTGGTATACCCTTCCAGATTAAAGTAAAGCAAAGGAACGGCAGTAACGACGAAAAGAACAAAGGCAATAAATGCTCCAACAAGGACTGCCCCTTTTTTATTTTTCATTTCCCCCTCCCTTGAGTACCACTTCGGAAGTGGTACTTTTATGACATTTATCCCGCGCCGTTATTCCAGCATCCGAGCTGGAACAACATCTTTTGTATTTTTCCTCTTCCGCAGGGCTAAAAGCCCAGTTTGGGAAATAAAAATCCAAAACCCGAATTAAGCCATTTATTCGGATCTCGTCATTCGGGTTTAGAATTTCACTTTATTCCCCAAACTGGACCTAGGACTGGAAAGCGCTTTTGCAAACTTCTTTCCAGTCCCTAAAAAACATCATCTTACCACCTGCGGCGCAGGGTTTATACTCCAATCAACCACTGCACTCACATCAAACTCAACCTCCAGTGAATCTCTGCCTTCAAACCCCACCCTCCATTGAAGGGGCAAAAGAGGCCCCGTTTCGGAACCCATTATGTGATTGGCGAAAACATCAGGTTCATCAATCGCCATCACCATCAGATTAGGTCCCGTCATACCCTTTATTGGGGCAACAGGCGGAAAATCAAATCCCACTGCCATAGGCGGTTTCCCCGTACTCGGGTTGGCATATCGCCAAGCCAAATAATTAAATTTAGCTCCTATAACATTTGGCAGGACCAACCCAAACCCATTCGGGATGCCATAACTAGCATTCCCCGTAAATTCCAAAGTGTGCCAGTCATTAACAAGCCAAATATACCCCTCATCAATTAGCTGTCTAATTGTTAGAGAAGTAATATAGCTTGCGCTTGCCGGATACTTTCCTCCGTGAATTCGTCGGTAACTTTCCTCAAAAGATATTACCGGCAAATCGTGATTGTTAAGAATACTTATCACAAACCTTGAAGGCGGGGCGATTGCTTGCTGTTCAAGCGTTTCCGCCATTCGCGCCTTAAAACTGTACTCGTTCAAGTCTGCCCAAAAAAGCTTTAGGGCAATATCAGAGTACCAAAAGCCGAACACAAACTCTCCTCCCAGCCCTTCGGAAAGGCTCAAAGGATAGATATAACGGGAGTTTTCAAGCTGCCCGTAACTGGCCATAAAACTCATCCAACCCTCAAGGTTGGAATCTCTCAACACCGCTAAATCCGCTTCGCTTGAGATGGTTTTATACTCACCTGTTGGTGGGTAAAAAACCCGCATTGTGTGATATGTTGGGGCGGGTAATTCACCCCTTTTAGCAAGCGCCATTCGCGCCTCGGTTCTCTGCGGACTAAACGGCTGCCCGCAAGGAGTATAAGGAGCTACCAAAACGGTATCTCCATAATCACTATTACCAATTCCAGACGGGGGTCCGTTATTGCTCGGAGGCGAACTGCTTTGCGCAGGCGGTTCGGAGCTTTGCGTTTGCGGCGCAGGCTCCCGCCCTTGCGTAGGCGCTGGATTTGTCCCCGCATTGGGGTTTGGGTTGGCGTTAGTGTTAGGGTTAGGGTTCGGATTTGTTTGCAAACCCGCGCTAGGCTCCTGCCCCAACTCCGGTCCCTGCATCTCGGCAGGACTGGGATTATGCGAAAGCGCGTTCCCCGCACTAGCAGAGGAGGCCGATTCGGCACCGCTAGCCGGTTGGGGCAAAGCGTTTGCGGATGACGCGCTCTCTGACCCCGCAGAAAGATTGGGGCTTTGAACTCCCACAGAGGGCTGACCCGCCGCCGGCGCGGAAGCTGGCACTTGAGACACTGCCTGCGGGGCCTGCGGAATAGATTCAAATGATGGCGCCCCTCCTCGAGCCAAGGAAACCTGCTGAACAACCGGTGGGGGTGGGGCGGGAGCGGATGTGCTTATTAAGCTTGAAGCTAAACCTGCTACCGCACTAAGCGCCACTGCTCCCCCCGCCAGCCCAACGACCACCTTACCCAAAGCACTTCCCGCTTTGGAGTCTCTCTCAGAAGAGCGTGGCGCGCCGCGGGTTCTCGGCTCTGCCCTGCTCTTCCTCGCGAACACCCGCTTCGTTTCTGCCATATTCCCCCCCTCAAGTACCACTTCCGAAGTGGTACTTTTATGACAATTTCATCCCACACTAATCCTAAACACTCTTGAATCTACAGGGCCATGCATCCTAACTTCCCAATTAACTTCCCCCGGAAAATCAAGCGCGAAAAACATCAAATGCGGTCCCGCGTAATTATTCACAGGAGGAAGCGGGGGAAAACTAAAATTATATTCCGCGCTGTTTGGCAAAACCGCTTTAATTTCCACCTTGAAGGTGGAAGGAGCGATAAACCCAATTCCCCGCATATTCGCATTGAATCTGCCTTTATAGCTAAACACATCGGGGACAGAAACAAAGATGTAGCGGCTGTCCAATGCCGACTTAACACTTATGTCCTGCAGACTCTGCACCAAAGCGGGGTAAATTTTATCTTCATACATATCGTATAACGCTTCGTATGCCCCCATATAATCAAGCAGAGGCATATCCCCCACAATAACAGGGGTTCTCGCCCCAAGAGGCATTACAGAGATATGCTGTTGGGGCAAAATGGCCATATTCGCAAACAGCGGAGTATTGTGCAGAAGGTACCAAAAAACCCGCGCTGCCGGAAGCGACAATGGGTAATCATTACCCTCAAAGCAGGTCCCCTGTCCATAGGAAAGAAACAAATTTGACCATCCCTCTTTGCTTTGCAAATACTGGACAAGTTCCACACTTGAAACACCGATATCCCTTCCAACATCTCTGTAAGCAGTAATGTAAGCGGGATGGTACAAATAAATTCCCGACCCCACTTCGTTTTCCGAAGGCAGAGGCAAACTACCCTCTTTTGCCTGTTCAACTAAGGTATGGTATGCCGCGCAAAACTCGCCTTGACCGCGCAAACTCAAAACAGGCGCTAAAACCGAGTGATGAAATATCAACCCACCTCCCCCTGTGCATGCCATATTAGGCATATCAGACAGTGATGATGCGCTTCCACCACTTCCGGGCGGAGGGGGTTGGTACGCCGCCTGTTCGGTATTAGGCTGTGAATTAGGATTAGGCGAAACAGCGTTGTCAGCGCTGGGGGCGCTGTTTGCATTGGGAGCATTTTCCGCTCTCGCATTTGGAAAAGCTCCCGCGCGAGGGTCCGCCACATTTTCTGCACCAGCGCCGGGCGCTGATAAGGATGGTGAGGAACTTTGCGCAGACGCTTTGGACAAATCCTCAAACCCCGGCAAATCCGCTCCAGAAAGAGCCGATACAGCAGGAGGGGCGGCTGGAACTGCCGAAAGATTTGGCAAGATACCAGATAACATACCCCCCAGCAAAGACAACCCCAATAAACTTCCTACCACCATACCCCCCACTCTAAAAAGACTGGACCCCTCTACCCTTCCTTCCGTCCCTTTGACAATGTGAAACGCTTTTACTCTAGAACGGGGGCGAGTAACGGACACTCTTTTAAGTTCAGGCATTTTTAACCTCCCCTCTTTCTCTCTAGTCCCCTTTACTTCACTCCACAATGCTTGAAAGCAAAGCATCAATTCGTGAAACTGGAAATGCGTACCCTCTCCCTTCCCAAGTGGCGCCGGAGTCGTGAGAGGCGGCACCCGAGTAAATGCCCACCACATTCAAATTTCCATCCAGCAAAGGGGAACCTGAGCTGCCATAGTCCCCCTGAGCATTGGTAACAATAACGCCATTCACTGTTACAGGTGCTTTGCCTAGTGAGACCCCCACTGCTATTACATCCCCGGAGTTAAACACAAAACTATCCGCCGAGCCACCGGGGTAACCCGTGGACCAAACGAGCTGGCCTTCTATCGGGTCCGTTCCCAGCTTAAAAACATAATCATTGGCAGAAACATCCCATCCACTGGGCTCGAATACTGCCATATCAAGCCTATTGCTCCCTTCGTATGTTAGGAGGTTAAGCTCCCGCTTTCCTCCATTTTTATCCACAATAAAGCAGGGACAACCCGAACTAACCACATGATAATTTGTTACAATGTAGATTTTTCCCGCTTTTCCAACATAAAAACCCGTACCCAAAAACATGCCGCCACTGTTATTGGAGCTAACCCCCACTCTAAAAACTCCGCGCTGTACCTTAGCTCGAAAAGCCTCAATAACAGCGCCAATTCCCGAAGGCTCTTCGGCAGAGGTGCCTTTCCTCGGTTCAGGTGTGGGCTCCTCTTTCACCGGAGCATTTTCAAGTTCGGGAACTTTAATTTCCTTAGGCGCAGATGCATCCGGCAAAGGGGTAAACTCCTCTCCACCGGCAATGTGGACAATAATCTCCCCAAACGGGTCGTCCGTTTCGGGGTTTAGACCTGCTAATCCCCACAACTCCCTAAACTGTGAAAGCTCGGGGGCGGAGATTAAAACATCTGCCAAAAATCTCTGGGTTTCGCTATCCCTTCGCGCCATAATCCATCTACTGTATTCAGCAGAATTGGCAGGTATAGGCCAAAGAGAAACTGCTTGATTAGCCAATGCGCACAAAGTCAGCGCTTCCGCCACATACTCCTGCTCATCCTCTCTAAGATTGTACAAAGGAGCAAGAGTAATGAACCAGTCATACCAGCTCCCACTCTCAGCAGGGACATTGGTAACCTTTCGGCAATCGGCTGTTAAAGGCGTAGAGCATTGACATTTGTAGAATTCCGCGCGTTCCTCATACTCCGAAAAAGCTGAACTGCCCGGCAGGAGCCCTTTTCCTTCGTAGCGATCAACGAACGACCGCCAAAGAGGAATTGCACCTGTGATACCTCTATTCCCAAACGCAAATCCTGCCAAAACAGCAACACCCTCGGATAAAAGCTTCCGTTCGCCATCTGGTATTGGGGCAACACCCATATATCCACCCTCGGCACCCTTTGGTAGAAGTGCCTTAGGAATGGGTTTTGGGACAGGCGTTGGTGTTGGGTTTGGCGTTGCGGTGGGTTTGTTATTCGCAGGCTGGGCCGGTATACTCTCAAACCCTGTTTTAGAATCGGGAGATAACGGTGTTGAACCTCCCATCTCCGCTGCAACATTGGAACTTCTAGAAGCAAAGGACGCCGCCACAAACCCCATCTTCTGAAACACACCCTCAACACGAGGGATAACAAAAGCCAGTGCTATTACTAAAACCATAACCACAAGCCATCTTGTTTGCGGATTAGACAAACCATCCAACACAACCTGTTTAGCGGCTTTGAAGTTGAAGGCGATTAAGCTGGCATGACCTTGAAAACGAGCAATTTCCTCCCCGGTTAAATCCGGAAGGCCGCATTCCGCAAGAATTTTTGTAAGCGCGTCAATTCGCTTTTCAAGCTTTACGCAAGAAAGAAACTGCCGCAGCTGATTAAGATAGCTTTTTCTTGTGGAAGAGTTTGCCCAACTGCCAACCACAGAAAGGATACCTTCTGTAACGGAGCGGGCTGTCTTTGGCAAAACGCCGCCGCCGCAAATAATTCTTACAATTGCCTCTTCCCGACTCTCCGCATTACCTTTCCGATACCTGTTCATTTTCTCCTCCCCTATAATTACCAACGAGCGCCACTTTGAGTACCACTTCGGAAGTGGTACTTTTATGACATTTATCCCGCGTCGCTGTTAAGCGATTTTAACAACCCAATTTAGAGTACAAAAATCCCTAATTTTTTAATTCTTAATTTTTATTCAATTCTTAATTTGTTCTCTAACCCAGGTCGTTAAATTAAAATAAAGCGCCTGTCCATACAACCTTGCAAAGTTTATGGGGCAGGCGCTCGCAACTTTCACCTCTCCTCTGGCACGGCAAGAACAACAATCTTTCTTGCAATTTCCCCAACCATTCCTCCCCATCCTACTTGCGCGCGGGGGAGGACTAAAATCCGTATCCTCTCAATCGCTATGCTTGCGGGAACACCGTCCAACGGATAATAGGTAAATCCACCAGAGGTGTATGGATCCGCCGACGAAAGAACGGTAATCCCCTGCTCTTGCAAAAGCATGGGCAAATCCACATTAACTCCCACAACAGACCTCATCAAAAACCCCGCTACTTTTGGGTTAGCAAAGGATGCCCCAATGAGCACCCCCACAATAAGCGCGAGGATTATCAACAGCAAAAAGAGGAGAAACTTGATTTTCCTAGCTATCCCAAACATCCCCTCACCTCCTTAAAAAAGCAAAGCGCTAAAGTTCGGAACCACAACACCAAGAAGACAAAGGATAATAAGGGTAGCCGCCCATCTAACTGCGGGGGACTTCCCAAAATAAACATCGTAAATCAGGAGCCCTCCAGCCACAACCCAAACAACAAGATACGCCCACACATCCGCTACAAATGGACGGTGGTACAAAACCAAGTAGTTTCCTCTCCCAACGAAAGGAAACCAAAAACGCACTTCCAAGAACGCGCCGGTTATATGCCCAATGAAATTAACAACCGCCATTATCACTGCAATGGCGGTAAAGGAGTATTGCCACGGCACCTTTTTCAAACTTTCCATTCATAACCTCCTAATCCTATCCTGCCAGCAAAGCTTTAACAAACTCAATGGCGCTGGTAATAACATTTTCCCCACCGGTCTTTGCCAGCTGCAGTCCCTCGGAAGCGCGGCGCGCCATAATAGCCTTAGCTTCCGCCTCTCTGCCCCCGCTTTCCGCCGAAAGCAGGGCCACTTTCTGATTTACAAACGCCTGCTTTTCCCCCCCTAACCAATCAAACAACCGGCGTCTTTGCCCTGGGGGCATTCTTCTGATAGCCTCTGCCTCCTCCTTCGTTATATACCCCCCCTTAACACCAAAATCCAACAAAGGCATATCCACCACATCACTCACCCTAACTCTACCAGCATCCCGCTCCGCTTCCACCGTTTCTGGAGCCAGGTCAACCACCGAAATGACTTGGTCAATCGGAGCATATAGTGTTTGCAGTTGGTCCAAAACATCTGGAGACAACGATTCCTTCAAAAACTCCTCGTTGTCATCGTTAATTCCCCCTCTGTTAAAAACCCGCAAGGCAGTATTGAACCCCTCTACAATTTTTGGGATTTCCTGCCTTGCCTGCGCAGATGTGAACTCCGCCGCTCTTTTCGCTATTACCGCCCCGAGAGATTCCATAATGGAAAGGATATTCCTCTCCACCATAGCGGCGCGGGCAAGTCTGCCCACATCGTGCAAAAACGAACCTCCAAGCGATACCGAGAAGCTATAGCGAACCTTCAGCTTAACATCCGCGGAGTACCCACCTTTAATAACTATAGGAGTAGGCTGCCCCCCCACATACCTTTGGGTTCGCAGACTCACCGCCCAAAGGTTAAGCCCTAGCACAAACAGCACACATGAAAGTAAAAGCGCAAAGGATAAAACCGCATCCTCTACGGTTTTAATTTTGGGAACCCAGCCAACGGCTCCGGTTTCCTTGTCCTTTACTTTGTAAGAGAACCAGTTGGCTGAGATAATGTTAAAAGACTTTTCAGAGGACAATCGCTCCTTGGCTGTACTAAGCCCCCTATCGGCAAAGATAACATCGTCGGGCTTTAGGGTAACCACCGTGGGTGCGTTAATAACAAGGGTCAGCGCGAAAAGAAAAACAGAAAGCCCCATAAGAATACGGGGCAACCCTTTCCAAAATTTCGGCGCCTGAAATTCACCGCTCTGCGGCTCGCCGTTATTGCGATTTGCCATAGTGAACCCTCCTCTGTAATTGCATTGCATAGCGGGACTACTCTCCATTATGAATGAGAAGGAAGTCCCGCTCTCTGTTCCTCTATCACCAATCTACTCGCCTCCGGGGAAACCGGCGCGAGGCCTACGCCATCCTTTTTCTTCCGATGTTTCCCACATCCGCTCAATCCCACCAGCGATAATAATAATCGCCGTAAGGAGTTTATAGAAAAACATAGCGTTTGCGCTGCCCGAAACCACTTTTCCCACAAGAGGAATACCTTGAATCACAGGGAAAAATGTTTCCGGAAACGCGTTGATGAGATATAAACTTCCCGCCAACAGCATAACGCACAGAATTATCAACGGCTCCACCAAAACCAGCACATTGTTCACCGTTGTGGAAAGGAGGTGAAAAAGCACTGAAGAACCTCCGGTTTTGGGCATTTTTACTGCTTCCACTACCGAAGGCTTGATATATTTGGTAGCGTAGGAGCCAATCATAAACACCGCGCACAACAGCAAAAAGATGGGCGCAAGATTTGCCGCATCCGCAGAGCTAATTCCGAGGAAAGTAGGCTTGCGCCACTTATCCCAAAGGAAAGCGCCGAGGGACAAAATACCAATCATTGTGGGAATAACCCACACGATTTGGATTGATGTGCCATTCCCGTTGGAAACCCTGCCTGCGAGAGATTTAACACCCGCTTTGGCATGGTCTACAGGTTTGTGAATGACCAAACCCGCAATATAACCCACAGAAAGAATAGCGGCAAGGACGGCCGAGAGAATCCAAAACTTTGAGATGAAACTCGCCGTTTTGAACATTCCCAAAATCTCGCTCGTTCCAGTAGCCTGCAAAACAGGCAGAGTAACATTGGGACTAAACACTGGAAGTCGCAGTGAAAATGCCGTGGACAATGCCAACGCCCACTTAAGCCAAGATGAGATGGGAAATTCCATCCTGCTCAAGAAAATAATATTACACAACGATAATAACGCCCACAAAATCCCCACCCAAATAATAAAAGCGAGGATTTTGGCAGAGATGTCCGTGAGCGCGCTCCCTGCGCGCGAAGGCTCGTACCCAAACTTTCCCAATTCATGCGCGAGAGTGTTCATAAAAGAGGTGTTAGATACCTCCTTTATCACACCAGCGCCCTTTTCCAACACCGCCCCAGCTTGAGACGGCACTGACTGCAAGGGTGGTGCTGTCGTTTGCGGAACTTCCGTTGGCAGGGGAATTCGCCCCAAACCCTCGGAAGGCGCAGACTCCACACCCGCCGACGGGGGCAAACTCTCATTGCTGGTAATGGGCGCAAACGAGGGAACGGCAACCTTTTGCACGCCGCCTCCGCCGAAAATATTTTTGACGGATGGAATCCCTACCGTT
>Ga0210057_1009854_pt1 | contig 10947 bp, 5 predicted proteins | sample CryGeyCG2114_010_2_FD_183968 | JGI IMG/M metagenome (GOLD analysis project Ga0210057, IMG submission 183968) | Groundwater microbial communities from aquifer - Crystal Geyser CG10_big_fil_rev_8/21/14_0.10 (SPAdes) (version 2) | ecosystem: Environmental > Aquatic > Deep subsurface > Groundwater ...
AACAACTGGGTGTGCTACAGTCGGGTTATCTGTCACATCACTAGCATTTCCATTAAATGTATAACTCATAATCAATGGTGAAATAATGTCTGGTATAGGGTCTGGTATAGGGTCTGGAACTGGAACAATAATAGGATCTAGTACTGGGTCAGGAATTGGATCAGGTATTACGATAGGATCTGGCACTGGAATAGGATCCGGTACTGGATCAGGAATAGGCTCTAGTGCAGGATCTATTATTATTGGGTCTTCTATTGGATCAGGTATTATTTCAGGAATAATTTCTACATGATTAAATTCACCATTTAATATTTTATTTTTATGCACTGGATTAATTGGATCAGTTATATTTACAATCTCTAATGCATTACTCATAGAAGAAGCTATATATGCATAATTATTGGAAATAAAAATGGACATTGGATAAGAAATAGCAGCATCATTTACACCATCTACCAAACTCGCTTTATGTACTGGATTTATTTTATCTGAAATATCTACTACCTCGAGAGACTCTCCAACATATGAAGAAATATATGCATAATCACCAGAGATAGCAACACGATTTGGAGTAAAATTTGCACCACCAAAAACATTAGCTAATGAAGATTTATGTATAGGATGGATTGGATCAGAAACATCTACTATCTCTAAAGATTTTGTATCCCAAGAAGCTATGTATGCATAATTATCAGAAACAAAAACAGATTGTGGATAAGAAATAGTCGCTCCATCTTTTCCATTACTTATGCTACCTTTTACGACAGGCAACATAGGATTTGAAATATCTATAATTTGTAAAGTTCCACCAGTATTTCCTACTATTACATAAATCAAATACATATAATTACCAGAAACGAAAATAGAAGATGGCAAGACAAGAGAATTAATATAATGTGAACCTTTAAAAACAGGAACAAGTGGATTAGAAATATCTACAATATCAACATTTTTTCTACCAGAAGAAATAATATATGCATAATTACCAGAAATAGTTATAAATGTCGGACGAAGAAGTCTTTGATTGTTATCATATAAACTAGCTTTACGAATAGGTAAAACAGGATTACTAATATCAATGACTTCAAGAGTGTTAGCATGAGAAACAACATATGCATAATCCCCAGATACAGCCACACTTTTAGGAGAATTAAATATAACTTCACCAACTTTATTTGTTAAAAATCCTTTATGCAGAAGTAAGGACGGATTGGAAATATCTATGATTTCAAGAGAATTGCTAAGTTCAGAAACAACATAAGCATAATTCCCTGATACAGCTACAGAATTCGGACGATTAAGTAATGCTCCACCATCGACGACGACTGTGCGATTTGCAGTCGCTGTATTATTTAAAATATCTTTTGAAATGTACGAAATATTATAAGTACCGACAACTGCAGTGTTCACTGTCCCAATAGTATCTACATCACGTACTCCATCAACATCATCTAATGCGGTCGCACCAGCATCAATATAGACAGAATTTTTTACAACTATTTCAGGATTATTTCCAAGAATAGTAATTACTGGTGGGGTGGTATCAAGAATTGGTTCAGTAATAATTATCGTGCGAGTCAATGAAGAAATATTTTCTGCAATGTCAGAAGCTGTATAAGTAATGATATAAGTACCGACAACCGCAGTATCGACATCACCAGTGACAACTATTTCTATCACACCATCGACATCATCCAATGCTGTCGCTCCCTCATCAAGATATTCAGTATCTTTTAAAAGACTTATTTTATCATCACCAACGAGAGTAATAACAGGAGCCAAAATATCTAAAACAACTTCTTTTTCTGGTATAGGCGCACTTCCACCACCACCTCCACCTCCACCATAAAACACAACAGGAGGAATTACAGGAACGATCGGCTCTGGAACATTATCTACAACTTTTTCTTCTTCTTTATTTAAGTTAGGAACAATCTCTATTGGAATTTCTTGAATAATAATAGGATCAGGTAAAATTTTTACTTCTTCTTTTTTTATTTTATCTTCAACAACTGGTATTTCTTGGGGTGGAGGAATTTCCTCCGTATCTTCTTCCACCACTGCTACTTCTGTATTTCCAGAATCTAACACCCCAAAAGGAACAGCCGCTACGACACTAGTATCAGGTAAGCTTCCGATAGCATTGGCCAACAATCCTGAAACTATATTATTTATTTTTAAACCAGTATTATGTATACTATTCCCTATAGCCATGCCAGTATCATGTGCACCATTTGCAACATAAGCACCAGCATTATAAGAAGTCACTAATCCAACTTTCACCATTTTGACAATCGGGTCAGCGACTGTAAATAGAGCACCTTGAATTTTATGAATTAAAGAAAGTTCTGGTGGAGAAATACATGGTGCATCTTTTTCTTGTTCATCATTTTCTTTTAAATTATTTAATGATGTTTTAATATCAGAAATAATTCTGTCGCCTTGATATTTTAAATACACATCTGAAAAACTATGCCCATTACCATCATTTGCTAGCAAAGGTATATGAATATTTGGTGGCAAAATTTTAATAAAATGAGCGACAGTGGCAGATATCACGCCATCTGTATCAGAAGTTAAATATTTTCCTCCACCTGCAACACGATTTGCTGGAGTGCCCACACCATACACACCGATAGATTGATTAGGGACTCCGCCTTGTTGTGAAGCAGTCTTGTCATAAAAGCTATTGGAATAAAAATTGCCCTGTGAGTGGGCAACAAGTAGGAGCTTTTGAGTTGTGACTTTCTGACTTGCGTCATAGAGCATTTCTGTGAGATCATAATCAGATTTTTGATTAAAAACTCCCTGAGCAATAGCATCAAATATATCCCCAACTCCAGCAAGATGTGTAGGGTTGTAAAGATAATCTACTGTAAGTGGTTGATTGTTGTAAGTTGGATTAAGTGAAAGTTTACGTTTTAAAGCATAAGAATTCTCCTTAGCACCATTTTGATCTGTAAAAATACCATTAATAGTTAATACTGTATACCCATTTGAAGAACATGAAGTATCAGCATAAACATCTGTTGTTAATACAAAAAAACCAATAAAAATCCAAAAAATACAAAATAAAAATGATTCTAAAAAATTAAACTTCATAAAAAAAATTAATTAAATTATTAATTTGGAAATAAATCTAAATCAACATCACATCCAGATTGTAATTCAAAACTTCCTACATTATTATCAAATTTTATTTTTAAATTTTTTCTCTCTACAGTATTGAGTTGTATACTTTCAACATAATTACGATATTCCTTAATTTCTTGAATATCATCATTACTTATTGGAACAATTTTACCAATACAATCATAAGATTGAGATTCTTTTTCAGCCACAGCTGTTGCTGTATCTTTATTTATATTTTGTTCTGTCTCTATTTGAAGTACAAGTGCATACTGCAAAAGGACTGCGCGAGTTTTCGCAGAATTTGGATATTCTTTAAAGATAGCTAGCTCCACGTCATCACGAATACCATTTTGGTTAGCATCTATTCCTTGTACTGTCTTATCGACTTCTATTCCAGGGTCAGAGGGAAGATTCACACCCATCACATCATCTATAAAAAGTTTTGTATTATGAATCTTTTCTACTTGAGCATTTGTCTTATCTAAATTAAAAGAATAAAAAACTCTATAAATAACTAAAATAATAAATAATCCAAGTAGAATTAAAAAAGCCCACATAAATATTTTCAAAATTTTGTGAGCACCAAAAAATATTTTTATTTTGTCCATTGCTCAAGTATATGCTAATGAAAACATTACACAACAAAAATAAAACAAATAAGTGCATAACTTTCCCTTTCGGGTGTTGGACACCCGACAATAAAAATAATTTTTATGGTAATAATTCTTCTTCAAGTAAAGATGTTAATCCCCTTTCTTCTCGAATTAAAGAAATCACATCTAAACATTCTTTTTTATAATTTACATTACCATTATAAAAATCTAAAAGTTCTTTTGCTTCCTTTTTTGAAACAATATTAAATTTATTAGTATCATATTCTTTTTTACTTGATAATATCAAATACTTTTTTTCTTTCGGAATATCATGTACTAGATAATTTAAATGCACATAAGGACGAATTTTTAAAAAATATGCTTCATCATCAATTAAATTAGACTTAAATCTTCCTTGAAATAATGCTCCACTTCTTTTATGAATTAAATTAAAATAATTTGTATACCCACCAAGTAAACGCTTAAAAAATTCTGAAATTCCACCATCTACTTCTTGTTTTAAAATAAAATGAAAATGATTTGGATTAAAACAATAACAAACAATAGAAACAAGCCTTGTCGGGTGTCCAACACCCGACAAGGCTTTTATTTCAATCAATCGTTCTTTAATACTACCTATGGGTTTAACTATATTAAATTCCTTAACACTTAAAATAAATCTATCAAGATCAGATTTATTCATAAAAATATCTCTTTTATCGACTCCTCTATTATAAATATGATAATACTGATCAGTTATAAGAGGATTTTTTCTCATAAAAATATTAAGATTTCCAGAAATCCAATAAATGGAAATCTTTTAAAAACCTTTATTAAATTCAAATTATAAATACAACCATAACTATTATCTCATAATACAACTTAAAACACCCACATTTTGTGAGTGTTTTAAAAAAACTTTCTCTCTGTCGGGTGTCCAACACCCGACAACATAAAATAGACACAAAAACCACACCAAAATTCATCGGGTGTTGGACACCCGACAACAAATGGAGATTCTTTTGTGCTTTGTTTTTTAAGCCTATTTAAATTCTTAAACTTATTCAGTTACAGAATTCATCTTTGCTTTTGTTAGCTTACCGATGAGACCATCAGCTACTAAACCATTAGCTTTTTGCCATTTTTTAATTACGGCAATCGTCTTTGGACCTAGTTTTCCATCAACTACTAGACCTAAGTCTAATTTTTCATTTAAGAATCTTTGTAATTCCATAACTGCATCACCTTTACTTCCATTCTTGAGAGTTTTAGTCTTTCATAAAAATAATTCTTAACTAAACCCAAGCATCTTTTTCATTAAAATATCAATAAATTTTATGTCTTTCTTGTCTAACACACCTATTCTATTTTTTAATTTATTTTTATCTATAGCACGAAGTTGAAAAACCACAGCAACTGACTTTTTATCTAAACCATTTATTTTTGATGGTTCAATTTCTATTGTAAATGGAAATCTTAGTGATTCAAGATTTGAAGTACAAGGAATAATCGTTATAACAACACCAACTACATCTGCAATAACTACTGCAGGCCTTGTCCCATCTTGTTCATGTCCATCAGTTGACCCCATATTTACAATCCATACTTCACCTTTTTTCATAAAATATTATAATTAAAAATTCATCCGCAAAAAAGCTTCATCACTTAACACGTCCCAGTTATCAAATTCTTTTTTTAGGGAAATTTTATCTTTTATGGCATGTAAATAAAAAGTAACTGCTCTTTCAAAAAGAGCGTCTTCCTTTACACCCATTATCTTTGAAGCTATTTTTAAATCATATTTACTTTTTTTACTAATTGTTAACATACTTTTAGTATACCACAAGAAAAATAAAGATTGCAAACTAGTATTTTCAATCTTCTTTTCCCCACAAGTTGAACTTGTGGGGAACTTAAGCACAAAAGAATCTCCAATGGAGATTCTTTTGTGCTTTGTTTTTTAAGCCTATTTAAATTCTTAAACTTATTCAGTTACAGAATTCATCTTTGCTTTTGTTAGCTTACCGATGAGACCATCAGCTACTAAACCATTAGCTTTTTGCCATTTTTTAATTACGGCAATCGTCTTTGGACCTAGTTTTCCATCAACTACTAGACCTAAGTCTAATTTTTCATTTAAGAATCTTTGAAGTTCCATAACTGCTTCACCTTTACTACCGTTTTTTAGAGTAGTGGTGCCAAAGTTGTAAGAACTAACTGAAGATACTGGAGCAGAAGGGGTAGAAGATGTACCAGATACACTAGTATTCATCATAGCTTTCGTATTTGGACCAATTAATCCGTCGGAAACTAAGCCATTATCCTTTTGCCATTTCTTTATTACAGCAATCGTCTTTGGACCTATTATTCCATCAACAGTTAAACCAAGATCTAATTTTTCATTCAAGAATCTTTGTAGTTCTTTCGCTGCTTCACCTCTACTTCCATTCTTGAGAATACTTGTGCCAAAATTGTAAGTCTTTGCTGCAAGTGTAGATACAACAGGAGCAACAGAACAATTACTTGATAATGTCATACCATTTGGACAAATTCTAACTGATGCTGGAGTAGCTGGAGTAGCTGGTACTGCGGGAGAAACACCGGGAACTGCAGGTGTTGCGGGAGTAGCAGGTATTGTAGATGTTCCACTTCCAGAGACAGTTATTGAATCTGAAACAGTAGATGACATATTTAAGGTAGCATCTCTAAACTTAGCATAAACTGTCTTTATTCCATCTCCTGATGTAAGTGTCCAAGGTTTACTAGTTAAATACGTCTCCCATGATGCTCCAGTAAAACCTACATCATTTGAAATAATCATTTGAGTAGCACCTGTAGCAGCAAGAGTCAAAGTCACAGAAAGTGAAGATGCTGTCGTTACTCCTGTATTAATACTAATTGAAGTAGCTGTCGGTGGAGTTGTGTCTGAATAGGATCCTCCTCCACCACCAGAAGGAGCTACAGGTGTTACAGAAACTTCTGAGGTTGCAGCAGATTCTTTATCAGAATCATCTAAAGCAGAAACTTTAAAATAATAAATAGTTCCATTAGTAAGACCAGAAGCTGAATAAGAAGTAGAAGTTGTCTGTGCTAAATATGGATAATCATCACCTACTTTTTTATAAATATCATATTTAGTTGCGCCAGCTGAAGCTGTCCAAGATAAAGTTGCACTTACATTGCCAGCAGTTGCACTTAATCCAGTCGGTGTAGGAGGAGCATCTGAGTCTGTAGGAAGAGATGGAGAATAAGTCGATAAGTGGGTCGTCGTTCCAGTAAGAGTTATTGCTGGGTCAGCATCTAATTCATCTATAGTAGAAGCAGAAGGAACACTTAAAGTAACTACTGTTGGTATTTCTACCCAAGAACCTCCTGTGGAATCATAATAAGTAATTTTGATATCTTTAATCTTAGAGAAAGCCAAGCCCGAAGTGACTAATTCAGCTTTAGAAACCGTCAATTCTATCGTGGCACTTCCTGAAAGCGTGGTCACATTTTGATTAGAGCTATTGCGAACAGTAAATTCTTTTGCAGTACCAATAAGCTGTCTATCATTTTTTGTTACAACATTTGTAGTTGATTTAACCTCCACTGTACCTGCTGAAGTACCCGTACCTAAAGCATTTTTAGGAAAATCAATTTTGAAACCAGAACCACTCATTATTCCTCCATCTGAAGGAGTAATAGGAGAATTTTTTGTATTAGGAGTAAATCCAGCAACTGTTACTAGCGTAATATTTTTACCTGAAGCTGGAGCAGTCACAGAAATTCCGTTTGAATTATAACCATCATAAGCTGCTTTAACTGTCCAACTACCACTTCCAACATTTAATGAATAATTACCGCTTGCATCAGTAGATGATCCAGCAAAACCACCACTTCCATTATCTGCCCAGACTTGCGCATTAGTTGCTGTAGTTACACCACCTGGAAGATATACAGTACCCGTTATAGTATTTGTAGCAGTTGCTAAGGTCAAATCTTGAGTCGGAATATTAGCTCCATTAACAATTGTTGTTATTTTATTTCCTATATATCCCGGCTTACCAACTCCAATATCATAAGTTCCATCTCTTAACTGTAATGAATAAGAACCATTCTCAGCTACTGCACTACCACCTCCTCCATTAGGACCCGAAGCAAATACCCATGCATCTTTCACATTATCACCAGTGACAGTACCTGAAACTGTCCAAAGACCACCCAAAGTAATTTCTATAATTCCATCGTCAGCAGTGCCACTTGATTCAGTAAATGCTCCACCACTACTAACCGCAACAGAAGCTTGTGGTAATGGACCATATCCAGGGATACCTCCATCTATATAATATGTAGTTGATCCAGAAGCAGGACAACGAATATCAATTTGATATTCTCTATAACCAGGATCTCCTGTTGCTACATCAGTGTCAGAAAAACCTCCACCCATATCACTATGAACTCCAACAAATGCCTGTGTAAATGAAGAAGCAGGAGAAATTCTGACTGTAATCGTTGAAGATGTAATAGCAATATTTTTTGAAGTATCATCTGCACTAATTGTCCCTAAATTTTCCCCATAAATTTCACCTTTAGCAGGAAGTCCAATATGTAAGAAACGATTGCTTCCACCTGAAATTCTTACAGTATAAACACCAGATGCATCTGTCCCACCACTACCTAACATAGGCCCATACTCACCTTCAGTAATAAATACAAAAGCTTGCTGTAGTGGAGTGCCACCTTTTGTGACAGTTCCAGAAATTGTGTAATTATTTGATGAAGAAACAGTAAAATTAACAGTTGGATGAGTAGAATCCGTCACTTCAATATTGCTTTGTTCTCCTAAAAATCCATAAGCTTGAGAATTGGCACCAACATGATAATTACTTCCCGGAGTCACATACATTTTATAATATCCTTGACTGTCAGTTTGAGCATTACCTCCACCAGGACCACCTTCAAGCCAAGCATACAAAGAAGAGTTAGCGAGACCATTACCAGCGGAATCTTTAACATAACCTTCTATATAGTCAGAAGGAGGTGCAATGACAATTGTCGGACCTTTAGGATTCTCTGCAATTAAATAAGTATCATCTACATCAACTTGAACTTCAACTGGAAAATTCATATTTCCACCACCAACCCCAACTTTCCAAGTACCTTTTGTCACATAAAGAGTGAATGTACCATCGGCAGCCACTTGAGTACCGGTTCCTTTTCCATTTTCTCTAGGTTGATAAGCAAAAACATAAAGCATTCCTCTTTCGTCAACACCAAAACTACCTGAAGGTTTTACAACTGTCCCGACGATTCTGTGTGTCGCTGCAGTAAAAAGAAAATCTTTACCAGTAGGTGTATCATCATTTACTGTAACAGATAAAGCACTTGGATCTGTAAAAGTAGAAGAACCAGTAGTTGCACTAGGATCTGGAGGAATATGCGCTTCAACTCTATAAACACCGTTAGTTGGAATACCTACAGAATAACTGGCTATACAACTGCCATTGGTTCTAAAAAATGCTGGATCCATAGATTTAAAATTAGTATCTCCAGTATCTACTTCATCTGGCATAGCAAAAACTACAACATCTTGATTTTTACCAGCATCAACACATGACGAACCGAGAGTAATTGTTCCAGATATCTTTTTTGAAGTTGTCTTTAGTATAAGATTTTGCGTAGCAGATGTATTCACTTGTTGACCTTGTGAATTTAAATGAGCACCAGTTATATCATAAGCCCAAGTCCATCCCATAGAAGACACACCAGTAATTGTAAAAGTATCAGTACTATTATCATATGTCATCGCATTATCACCTGCACCACCTACCCAATGAACAACTTGTCCACGCATACCACCGACGACTACACGAATGTTGCTAGCATAACCGTCAGCCATTGCATCAGTAGGACTATCTGCAGAACCATCATAATATACTTTCACATTATAACTTGCGGCTATATCAAAAAAGGAATTCTGGTTCATATCACTCATAACACCACTAGACATAACATTGACTGGTCCACCTTGAGTACCAGCTGGAACTTTTACAGTAATAGAAGTCGCAGTCCAACTTGCTCCAGTATAATCAGCTTCCACTGGTGGCAAAGGGCCAGTAACAGAACTAAATCCTCCAGAAAAAAATACTTTATGATTGGAATCACCAGCAGTACCAGTACCAAAATTAGTTCCAGTAATTGTAATATCATCACCTACTGCACCAGATGCTATACTCAAACTAGAAATCGTAGGTAAGGAGAGAACACCAACTGAAAGAGATCCACTATCATAAGCGGTAACAGGATTATGTCCATTAATATCTGTAATTGTGTTGCCAGAAGAAATAACTAACGATGTTGTTCCAGATAAATTTAATCCTTTTATAGTTGCTTTATCACCTTGAAAATCAACAAAAGGAAGACCCATACCACCACAAGTAAGAGGTGTCCCACCGACAGTATAATTAGCACAATTCATAGCCATCATTCCATCCACTTGTTCACTAAATTGAATAATTATTCTATCAGTAAAAGCAGTGGCAGAGGCAGTAGGATTAACAATATCATTTCCTGTAACCGCAACTTGATTTGATGCGTTTCCTGCTGGATCTACAAATTCAATTTTCACACTTGCATTAGTATTATTACCAATATCAACTGCAGAAAATTGAATGGGTGGACCACCACCTAATACAGCAGAACCTAAAAAGGTTGTTCCATCCGAAGCATAAACTTTTACCGTGTCTCCAGCAACACCGACAGACACTCCTGGTTTAACCATTATTAGATCTGCTGTCCCAGGTGCATTCTGAGCAAACCTATAATCTGCCGCTGAAGGATCAGAAGGGGCAACAGTATCAATAGTAATTTTTTTTGTTGCAGTCAAAGCTGTACCTACTGTCCCTCCTATACTATCAACTCCATAATTAGCTCCTAAATTAACTGCTAAAGAATGATCATTTACCGGACTAGCTGCAATAGTTATCACCACATAATATTGTACGATATCCGCACCAATTGTTTCTGGAGTGGTTGGAGTTAAAATAATCGGTGAACCATCAACAGCAGGATTAGTAGCTGTCGCACCTGTCACTAATAAATCTTCTCCTACTTGAAAATTAGATGTAGCTCCACTTTCTTTTCTTAAAGATACTGAAGCAATGTCGGTATTTGCTAAACTACTAGCACTAGGATCAACTATTACTACTACAACAGAATTTAAGGTAGCTCCCCCAGAATC
>Ga0210057_1009856_pt1 | contig 10946 bp, 6 predicted proteins | sample CryGeyCG2114_010_2_FD_183968 | JGI IMG/M metagenome (GOLD analysis project Ga0210057, IMG submission 183968) | Groundwater microbial communities from aquifer - Crystal Geyser CG10_big_fil_rev_8/21/14_0.10 (SPAdes) (version 2) | ecosystem: Environmental > Aquatic > Deep subsurface > Groundwater ...
TTGTTGAATTTCCGGGAGTTCTTTATCGAGGTGGCGCAGAGCAAAAGATCCGAAAATATCTAGTGGAAAATAATTATATTGATACTGTTATTCAACTTCCCCCTGATTTATTTTTTGGAACTTCGATCGCAACATGCATAATTGTGCTGAAAAAAAGCAAGAAAGACAATAAAACACTCTTTATTGATGCATCTGCTGAGTTTGTACGAGGTGGAAATAAGAATAAACTGAGTGAAACAAACAGGCTGAAAATATTAGAGGCATTTAGTAATCGTAAAGATATAGAGTACTTTGCCAAACTCGTGGACAATAAAACCATAGCCGAAAATAACTACAATATTACAGTATCAAGCTATGTGGTAGCAGAAGATACTCGTGAAGTTGTGAATATCACAGAGCTGAACGCGAAGATCAGTCAGATAGTTGCCAGACAGAATGAGCTACGAACGGAAATAGATCGAATTGTTGAGGAGATTGAGACGAATAAATAAAAACTATGTATATATCAAAAATCAAACTACATAATTTTAAAGGTTTCAATGGCGATCATGAGCTAGACTTTGATAAAGGTGTCAATTTTTTTGTTGGTGATAATAATTGTGGCAAGTCGTCAATTTTTGAGGCCATAGATTTTATACGTACAAAAAAGGATAGAAACGAAGTTATTACTAAGACTAAACTTGAAGGTAATGATTTTGTCTCTGTTGAAATTGAATTCAGGGGTGATGATATTGAATCACTTGTTAAAACAGAGGCACTTAAAAAATACCAATCTTATATTATAGATTCAAATGGTCAGAAAAGTTTGCTAGTAATGAGGTCTAGCGAGGAATCAAAAATTAAACAGAACGGTAAGGAAAAAACTTTATATATCGGCAATGTTCGTGTTTATAATTCAGCGTCAAATCAATTTGAAAATCCCACAGGTATTGACAATACAATAACTGCTCTCTTCGATGCACAATTTGTTTGGGCAGATACGAATTCTAGTGATATTTCTGATTTTTCAAAAACCAAAATCAGTGGAAAAATTATTAACGCCATAACAAAAGACTTTATCAACTCCCCGACTTGGAAGAGCTTTCAAAAGTCACATAAAGAGACTTTTGGAGAAGGTGAAAACAGTTTAGCTAAAACTTTGAAACCAATTGAAGAAAAGATACAAGATATTTTAACTGAACAGTACGGAGAGACAGAAGTTAGATTTAGTTTTTCATTACCAGAGCTTGAAAGTTTTTTCAAAACTGGAAACATTGCTTTGTCTGAAAACGGTATTGAAACAAAGAGCTCTGAAAAGGGTACAGGAATGCAACGAGCTTTGGCTTTGTCGCTTATTCAGGTGTACGCGGATATTTCTTCTAAAGAAGAAAACGGTATTTCTAAGCCAATACTATTTTTCATTGATGAACCAGAAACTTTTTTACACCCACAAGCACAAAATAAACTGATTGAAGCACTTGAAAAAATATCAGAAAAATCACAGATCTTTATCATCACACATTCTCCATATTTGTTGAAAAAATATAAAAAAGAAACTCATTCAATGAATGTATTTTCAAAAAAAGTAGCATTTAATGAGGTTGAGGAAGGTAAAGAGTTTGATCTGTTTGGAACTTCAAGTCCAACATGGGGAGAAATCAATTATTATGGTTTTGGTGTTTTATCTGTCGAATTTCATAATGAGCTTTACGGATTCATACAAGCAAAAGCTATTTTAGAAGATGAGAAAAACTACTTTGAAGATGAATTTGAAAAATATTTAATTAGCAAGGGTATAAATCAAAATCAACCGTATATTAAATTGAAAAAAGATGGCTCAATAGAGAATCAAAACAGAACATTACCAACAAAAATTAGAAACATCATTCATCATCCTGAAAATCCGAATAACACAAAATTTACAGACCAGGAGCTTAAGACCTCCATTGAATCTTTGATTCCATTACTATCATGACAAACAATCAACCAAAAATTGAAAAACTAATCACTGAGCTTTGTCCGCAAGGGGTGGAATTCAAGGAGTTAGGAAAAGTCGCTTTGTATTCGAAAGAACGAATAGATTCCAGTGAGTTAAACGAGCGAAATTATGTTGGTGTTGACAATCTTCTTCCAAATAAAATGGGGAAAACTTTTTCAAATTATGTTCCGACCTCTGGAAAATTAACTAAATTCGGAAATGGAGATATCTTACTTGGTAATATCCGACCATATCTAAAAAAGATTTGGCGTGCAATTCATGACGGTGGTACAAATGGTGATGTTCTGGCAATTAAGATTAACGATGATAATAAAAATAAACTAAGTTCTGAATTTATGTACTATTTACTATCATCTGACGATTTCTTTTCGTATGACATGCAACATGCGAAGGGAGCAAAGATGCCTCGAGGAAGCAAGGCGTCTATACTGAAGTATGTTCTCCCCATCCCACCACTTGCCATCCAAGAAGAAATTGTAAAAATTCTTAATAGTTTTACAGAGCTAGAAGCAGAGCTAGAAGCAGAGCTAGAAGCGAGAAAGAAACAATACGTGCATTATAGAAATCAAATGTTAAGCTCGAGCAAGTCATTTAAAACTAAAAAATTAGGAGATGTTTGCGAATTTGTTCGTGGACCGTTTGGCGGAAGTTTAAAAAAAGAAATTTTCAAGAGCAGTGGGTATGCAATTTATGAACAACAGCACGCGATCCATGAGGAATATAACTTCAGGTATTTTATAGATGAGAATAAATATAACCAAATGCAAAGATTTAATGTAAAGCCTGGCGATCTGATTATGAGCTGTTCAGGCACCATGGGGAAAATATCAATAATTCCCGTTGATGCGCCAAAAGGTATTATTAACCAAGCTCTATTAAAATTAGTAGCAAAACCCGATGTCAGCAATAAATATTTAAGATACTGTTTTGAAAACTCTATTTCTGCACAAATGAATTCTAACGCAAGAGGTGGGGCAATAAAAAACGTAGCATCTGTATCAGTTTTAAAAGATATAGAAATTGCTGTTCCACCACTTCACGAACAAGAACGAATCGTCTCAATTCTCGATAAATTTGATGCGCTTGTTAATGATATTTCAATCGGTTTGCCTGCTGAACTTACTGCTCGTCGATCACAATATGAGTATTATCGAAACAAGTTGTTAACTTTTAAAGAATATGAATAATAGATCTATACGATACGATATGGTTGCACAGAGCCCAAAAAGTACAGTGGTTGCAGAGTATATTCCTGATGTAACGATGGCGCGAGACGCTAGATATCAATCTGAGGCAGAGCTTGAGCGGTCATTTATAAAACAACTTGAAATTCAGGCATATGAATATGTGACATTTAGAACAGAGTCCGATTTAGTTACCAACCTGCGAAAGCAACTTGAAAAACTAAATGATTTTACTTTTACAGATACTGAATGGGAACAGTTTTTTCAAAGTGAGCTAGCAAACCCCAATCAAAGTATTGAAGAAAAAACAGCAACAATTCAAGAAGACCATATTAAAAATCTAACTAGAGAAGATGGAACAACAAAGAATATATACCTAATCCGGAAAGATTCTATTCACGACAATAGTTTGCAAGTAATCAACCAATACGCAACAGAAGACGGAAAACGTGCCAATAGATACGATGTAACTATTTTGGTGAATGGCTTGCCATTAGTTCACATTGAACTCAAGCGTCGTGGAGTGGCTATTCAAGAAGCATTTAATCAGATTAATCGATACAACCGTGAGAGTTTTTGGGCTTCTTCTGGACTATTTGAGTATGTGCAGATATTTATCATCTCAAACGGTACTCATACTAAGTACTACAGCAATACAACCCGAGCTCAACATGTAAAAGATTCTAGTGAAGGCTCTGCTAAGGCTGGTAAGCGAACTAGTAACAGTTTTGAATTCACAAGTTGGTGGGCAGATGCAACCAATAGTCCTATTACTGACCTAATGGACTTTGCCAAAACCTTTTTTGCTAAACATACGATTCTCAATATTCTTACTCGCTACTGTGTATTCACCACCGACAAGTTGTTATTAGTGATGCGCCCATACCAGATTGTTGCTACCGAGAGAATATTAAACAGAATCGAAGTCAGCACTAATTATAAAAAAATGGGAACAGTTGAAGCGGGTGGGTATATCTGGCACACCACTGGATCAGGGAAAACTCTTACTAGCTTTAAAACTGCTCAGTTAGTAAGCAAACTAGTGGATATTGAAAAAGTGGTTTTTGTTGTTGATCGCAAAGATTTGGATTATCAAACCATGCGGGAGTACGACAAATTTGAGAAAGGTGCGGCCAACAGCAACACAAGTACTGCCATTCTAACCAAACAATTAAGCGATCCAAATGCACGGATTATCGTCACCACAATACAGAAACTAGACAGGTTTATTGCACGAAATAGTGGACACGCCATTTTTGAAGGTCATGTAGTTCTGATTTTTGACGAGTGTCATCGTTCTCAATTTGGTGACATGCACGCAGCTATAACCAAGGCATTTAAGAACTATCATTTATTTGGATTTACCGGTACGCCGATATTTGCTATCAACTCTTCATCTGGAGGTCGTCCAGATTTCAAAACTACAGAGCAAGCTTTTGGCAATAAACTTCATACCTACACAATAGTTGATGCTATTGCCGACAAGAATGTGTTGCCATTTAAAGTTGATTATATTTCGACCGTTCGTGAAGCCGAGGATATTGAAGATAAAAAAGTAAGTGATATTGACCGAGAAGCAATTTTATCTGATCCAGAGAGAATCTCAAATATTGTTACATACATTAGAGAACACTTTGATCAAAAAACCAAGAGAAATAGCTATTACAAGATCAAAGATCGTCGTTTGGCTGGATTTAACTCTATCTTTGCTGTTTCCTCAATCGAGTTTGCAAAAACTTATTATGCAGAGTTCAAAAAACAACTTGAAGGTGTGCCAAGTGATAAGCAACTGAAGGTAGCAACCATATATAGCTTTGGGGTCAATGACGAAGATCTAGATGGCATGATTGATGAGAACTCAGAAGATACTGCGGGCCTCGATGTAAGCTCTCGTGACTTTTTGGATAGTGCAATTACCGATTACAACAAGATGTTTGGGACTTCCTACGATACTTCATCTGACAAATTCCAAAACTACTACAAAGATGTGAGCGAACGAGTTAAAAACCGAGAAATCGATATCTTGATTGTGGTCAACATGTTTTTGACTGGATTTGATGCAACAACCTTAAACACTCTCTGGGTTGATAAAAACTTAAGGTTACATGGGTTATTGCAAGCTTTCTCGCGAACAAACCGCATACTAAATAGTGTAAAGACATTTGGAAATATAGTTTGTTTCCGCAACCTAGAAAAAGCTACCAATGAATCAATTGCTTTATTTGGAGATAAAGAAGCCAGTGGCATCGTACTCTTAAAGGCATACAAGGATTATTACTATGGCTATACGGATGGTGAAAGGCAAGTTCGTGGTTATGAAAGTTTAGTCACAGAATTGCAAGAAAGGTTCCCGGTAGGAGAGCGTATTCTTGGAGAGCAGAACCAAAAAGATTTTGTAAAGCTGTATGGCGCTATTTTACGAGTTCGAAATATCTTAACTACTTTTGACGAATTTGCTGGCAATGAGATACTAAGCGATCGTGATGTGCAGGATTACCACAGTGCCTATATCGACATTTACAATGAGTTTCGAAAAGGTAATAAAGAGGAAAAAGAGAATGTTAACGATGATGTCGTTTTTGAGATGGAACTTATTAAGCAGGTGGATATTAACATCGATTTCATTCTGGGCTTGATTAAAAAATATCACGAAGATCATACCAAGAACAAAGAGTTCCTACTCGATATCAATAAGGCAATCGACTCAAGTATTGAGCTTCGCAACAAAAAAGATCTTATTAACAAGTTTATCTCTACCCTCGACGTTCATTCTAATGTTGATGATGAATGGAAAAAGTTTGTTGAAAGTAAAAAAGCTGAGGAACTTGAAACCATAATCGAAAGTGAAGGATTGGATCACGATGCAACTTACGCCTTTATTAAGAACGCATTCCGTAATGGCAATGTGACTACAACTGGTACTGCAATTACTAAGATATTACCTCCAGTATCTAGATTTTCTCCTACTGGAGAGCGAACCAAAAAGCGAGAAAGTGTAATCGAAAAATTGACTAGATTCTTTGAAAGGTTTTTTGGAGTTTCTGGTGAACTAGAATAATAATTATGAAAAAAGTTAAAGTATCAATTCAAGACGAAAACACACTAGTACTGCTAGAAAATGCTCAAAAAGGTGACATTGTTGATCTCAAATCAATTCACGAAACAGATTTTGATAAAACATCAATTGATAATCTCATCAAGTCAATTAAAACGGAGGAATTTAACTCTCAACTAGAGGTGGCAAAGCGAGCTATTGAAAAAGAGAAAGAACTTGAGGCGGAGTTAAAGGCGAAAGATATTGTCGCTAAAGCCAAAGAAGAATTAACAAAGAAAGACCAAGAAATTACTACGCTAAATACAAAACTTGAAGGAATTGTAAAACAGGTTGAATCAGAAACCAAGGTTAAATCATTGGAAGATAAGCAAAAACTTGATGATGAATATCGCAAAAAGCTGGGTGATAAAGAGCTTGAAATTCAAGAGATTAAACATCAAAAAGAATTAAGTGAACAAAAATATCAAGACCAGCTTAAAGCCAGTGAAACGGCACTGGTATCGCTCAAAGAAATGCGCTCCAGAATGAGCACCAAAATGATTGGTGAGTCATTAGAGGTGCACTGTGAAAACGAGTTTAATAAACTCAGGCCAATTGCTTTTCCCAAAGCTCAGTTTGGCAAAGACAACGATATATCATCCTCAGGTTCCAAGGGAGATTACATATATCGAGAGCATGATGATGACGGCAATGAGATCTTATCCATTATGTTTGAGATGAAAAACGAAAGTGATGCAACTGCTACAAAACAAAAGAATAAAGATTTTTTTAAGGAATTGGATAAAGATCGACGTGAGAAGAAGTGCGAATATGCAGTACTAGTTAGTTTGTTGGAAAAAGACAATGAATATTATGATGATATTGTCACTGTATCTGATTATCCATGCATGTATGCCATCCGCCCCCAACACTTTATTACTATCATCGGTTTCTTACGTCAAGGTAATCTAAAATCTCAAGAATTAAGAAAAACTATTTTAGCTCTCAAGAACCAAAATATCGATGTTACCAATTTTGAGGCTAATATAAATGCCTTTAAAGATGCTTTTTCTCGAAATTACAACTTGGCCTCAGACCAATTCAGTAAGGCTATCGATGAAATCGATAAAACTATTGATCATCTTAATAAGGTTAAGGAAAACTTACTTAAATCGGATAACAATTTAAGGTTAGCTAATAACAAAGCCTCTGAACTTACCGTAAAAAGATTAACCTCTAACAGCCCAAGTGTTGAAAAAGCGTTTGATGATCTCAAAAGTCAATAACGTATTTTGAGAGGTTTCTTTTTTTGATTGCAATATTATCCGTGTTTTTCTTCCTATCATGCTTCTTCATTTTACCTGACTTTCTCACTTTCTCATTTTTAGGTTTTTTTTGAGCTTAACTCTTCTTTTTTCAGGTAACTAACTCTATTTAGTTTTTTATCCATCCGTGTTCTACAATGTGCTCTATGGCATATATCCGTCGGGTGAAAACAAAGAGTGGTGCTACTGCTGTACAGATTGCCCATAAAAGATATGGAGTAATAAAGCAGATTGATCATATTGGCAGTGCTCACACAGAAGAAGAATTACAAATATTATTGACTCTTGCCAGAAAGTGCCTGCAAGGATCTCAACAGTCATTGTTTGATTCTCCTTCTCCCCATCTTACCATTGGTTTGCAACAATCTTCCTCTACCGTTCTTCTTGATGTTCTTAGTAAGCAGTACGATAGGTTAGGTTTTGGAGTACTTGATGATACAGACTTCTTGTATCTTTGTATCGCCCGGTTGGTTGAACCGACATCAAAACTTGATAGCCTGAGAGTACTTTTAGACCTTGGTGTGAATGGGATTGATAAAAATCGTCTCTACCGCTGTCTACAACGAGTTATTGCAGATGACTATCGAAGTCAACTTGCTGTGCAGTGTTTTCTCGAGGCCAAAAGAAATGGTATTGCACTTGTGCTCTACGACGTAACTACCCTGTACTTTGAGGTACAGCAAGAAGATGACTACCGTAAGCCTGGCATGAGTAAAGAACGACGACTAGAACCTCAAATTGTCCTTGGGCTCTTGGTTGACCAGAGTGGATTTCCACTGGAGCTCCAAAGCTTTGAAGGAAACAAAGCTGAGACAAAAACAATTCTCCCCATCATTGAACAGTTTAAAGCTCGTCATAACTTGACAGATATTACCGTTGTTGCTGATGCAGCTATGCTAAGTCGGGACAATCTTGAATCTTTAGTACATGCTGGTTACAACTATATCGTGGGTTCACGTCTCAGTAAAGTTCCCTATGACATTGCAGAGTATCAACGTCAAAACGATCTTGTTGACAACCAAATTATTACAACAAAAACTACCATACCAGGACAACGGATTATTTACCAGTATCGAGTAAAGCGAGCACTCTTAGATATGCGAAATATTGAAAAGCAGATCCTTAAGGCTCAGAAGATCGTAAAAGGACACATACCTGCAAGGAGAGCCAAATTCTTGAAAGTGACCACGAAAGAGAAAATGCTCAACCAAGTACTCATTGATAAAGCCAGAGCTCTGGTTGGGATTAAAGGATATGTGACGAATCTTACCATTACTGACAAGCAAGTCATCTCCTATTATCACGAGCTCTGGCAAGTTGAACATTCATTTCGTATGAGCAAATCTGATCTGAAAGCCAGACCCATCTTTCACCGAAAGAAAGATGCAATTGAGGCACACTTGACTGTTGTATTTGCCGCTCTTGCCATAGGGAGAACAGTTGAACAACTAACAGGGTTAAGTCTCCGACATGTTATCAAAGTCCTAAGACCAATACGCAGTGGTACTGTTGTGATTCATGGTAAAGAGTATCAAGCAGAGGCAATTATTCCACCTGCAATTACACCATTACTAAAAAGGCTTCAGGGCACTAATTGAGAAAGTCAGGAAGAATTAAGAAAAACTATTTTAGCTCTCAAGAACCAAAATATCGATGTTACCAATTTTGAGGCTAATATAAATGCCTTTAAAGATGCTTTTTCTCGAAATTACAACTTGGCCTCAGACCAATTCAGTAAGGCTATCGATGAAATCGATAAAACTATTGATCATCTTAATAAGGTTAAGGAAAACTTACTTAAATCGGATAACAATTTAAGGTTAGCTAATAACAAAGCCTCTGAACTTACCGTAAAAAGATTAACCTCTAACAGCCCAAGTGTTGAAAAAGCGTTTGATGATCTCAAAAGTCAATAACGTATTTTGAGAGGTTTCTTTTTTTGATTGCAATATTATCCGTGTTTTTCTTCCTATCATGCTTCTTCATTTTATGGGGTTAAAATCATCTGTCAAAAGGTGGGTTTTTAGCTCGTTCCTCACTAAAAATCCTTTTTGACTTTGCTTTGCTTCGCAAAAACTTTTGACAGACCACTTCGTTTGATTTTCACCCCATGCCCTTTTTTTTTGCATGATAGGAATAAAAATCTTATCTGCAAGTTATTAATTTATTCCCTTAAAGGAGGTGAAAGTTATGGAATTGTTAACAAAAGAATTGTTACTGAGATTTGAGAAGGTTGGTAGACAAGAGGATGATAAAGATCCAATTGTTATTGTAAAGTTCTTTAATCCACTCAGATAATGACCCCTACTATACCGCTATTGCAGCAAGTGATACGAGCAAAAGACTAAATGCTAAATTTATTCTAATTAAAGGTGGTGGCCATTTTGGCTCAAATGAAAAAACCAAAAAAATTCCTCAGATATTAGAACTTCTTTAAAAGAAAATTCGATTGTCAGTAGTAAGTTTGAAATATAACTAATTTAACATTTCATCCACATATAATTTAAATTCTTACTTAACTTGAATTTTGTTTTTTCTTTTCTATCTTTAATAATTTATTTACTTCGCGGTCAAAGTCAGAAATATAATCTTTTTCTTGGTTAGCATGATATTTTACGTATTCGTCAAGTGCCAGAGACTGTGCAACTTCGTGACTCACTTTCCCTACATTTTGCAATATATCCCGCTCATTAAATTTCAAAAAACTATCAAGCTTATTTACCCAATCTTTCATATACATCATATTACCCCTCTTCGCCTGATTCTCTGCAAAGAGTAAATACATTTCAACAATTCGATTCAATTCATCCAGTTCCGTCTCATTCAAGTAATTTTTTGCAATCACTACATCCGTTTCGCGAATCTTCCCTTTAGGTGAGTACTTCCATGTACAAAGCCCCATATTCTGCTTTGTACAATCTGCTCTTTCGTGAATGATTTCCGCGGCTGTTTTGCCAGTAATTGCAAAGTGAAGTTTATTTTGTACAGTTGCATAAAACTTTTTACTTATGTCACTTTCTGGCGCATAATCAGCGCTACACTGGGCATAAATATCCGTGATCTTCTGATACAATCTTCTCTCGCTTGATCGAATATTTCTAATCCGTGCTAGTTGCTCCTCAAAATAATCCTTTCCAAATATATTATTTGGATTTTTCAATCTCTCATCATCCATCGTGAATCCCTTGATGATGTACTCCTTAAGACGCTCTGTTGCCCAAATGCGGAATTGTGTCGCTTGAGAACTATTAACTCTGTAACCTACTGAAAGAATAGCGTCTAGGTTGTACCATTTGACAAGTTGAAGTTGAGTTTTATTTTTGATTGCGCCATGTCGAGTGGTATGTTCCAAAATGGAACTTACCTTATCTTCAAATAATTCTCCACTTTCGAATATGTTTTTTAGGTGCTTTGTAATCGCAGGT
>Ga0210057_1009858_pt1 | contig 10944 bp, 9 predicted proteins | sample CryGeyCG2114_010_2_FD_183968 | JGI IMG/M metagenome (GOLD analysis project Ga0210057, IMG submission 183968) | Groundwater microbial communities from aquifer - Crystal Geyser CG10_big_fil_rev_8/21/14_0.10 (SPAdes) (version 2) | ecosystem: Environmental > Aquatic > Deep subsurface > Groundwater ...
TCGGGCAGGGGGTCCCGAGCCGGTGTGGTGAGACAGCCGCAGCGGATAAATGGCTGGGGTTGACTGGTATCAATGATGCCGAATCCGGTGCGACCAATACCGGGATCGAGGCCGAGAAATATCATGACGGCGGTGCGGCATCCGTGCAGACGGCGGTGACGTCCGGATGCGTTTGTAACTCGGCGACAAGCGCGTTTAACTTTTGCCGAGCAGCAGCAGCCAGCGGTTGGGGGAATCGGGGGGTATAGCTGTCATTGCCCGGAGTAAATTTCCAGAGGACACTGTTTGGTTGGCCGAGTGTACCGCCGTGCTTTTTCAGGAGTGTACGTATTTCAGCGACTGTTCGATTGTTATTGTCTGTATTGCCGGTAATGACTATAGCAATTCCCTCCGGTCCGAATCCCTCAAACCGGACCGGTGTGCCGCCGCCGGCGTTTTCGCGCAGCAGGCGGTCGATGTTTTCTTGCGGCATATCAGCAGCTTTGGCTTGCTGGATGGCATCGGCTAATGCCCGGTTAACATGAGGGTCGGTACCGGTGCGGGCGGCGTGTTTAATACGCTGGGCCAGCCGGGTAAAGTGTCGGCCGCGCTTGGTGTCGGTAGCTTCCTTTTTTCGTTTGATCTGATGCCATTTTGAGTGACCGGACATAGTTTTGTGACTTAGTACTCGTTACTCGGGATGATGCGGTGAATGTCATGCTCGCGGGCGCGGATGACGGTGTCGCTGATCTGGGGAGTGACGCCGGCAGCTACTAGGCCATCACGAACAGCCACGATACTGCTCGTTGTAATTAAACAGGATTGGCTGGCTTGGTAGATTCCGATCAACCCGCCTTCAAGGCGATTGTTGGTTAGCCGGACCACGCTGTTCGGTTGACAAGTGATGCTTGGCGCAGCGTCTCTGATCCAGAGGTGTTCAGCGTACGTATAACCGTTGCCGGCAGTGATAAGTCCGCCCCAGGTTTGATTTTGCGGATGGACTTCGTTGCTGGCAAACACGACTGGGTCGGCGCTGGTGCCGTTTATTTCCAGCCGGCCGTGATTTTCGAGTGTGCCGTATTCGTCTACAACTACCAAAGTGCCGGCAGCAAGCGTAACTGAGGCGTCCGGGGTAATTACTGTTGGGCCGCCAATGATCAGCGGGCTGTCGGCGGCGGTGTAACGGCGGGTATCGTCGATGAGCGGCGGCAGATAGGTTCCGTCTGTGTAGCGGGGTGTGTGCCGGTTTGGCTCAGCGATATAATCGGGCAGGGCAAGGCGATTAGCCCACACCCGGGGGATACGGTGTTCGGCAACGGCGGCCAGCGGTAATAGCAGCAGCGCTGCGACCGCAATCAGTGCGGGTTTCATGGGTACGATACCTACTGTACTCAACTGAACCGAAAATTAATATTTCCCTGTTGGGTACTGTAGACAGGAGAAGATGTGTGCCGAGGCGTAGCGTCGCCTTCTGCCGGAGCAGAAAACCACGGCCAGCCGGTCTGGGCTCACACCCCCACAGCCGATGCCTACAGTACACAGCAGGGAACATCCAAGCTTACCTTCAGACGGCAGCGGCGTCAATGTTTTTTGCACTGTATTACCGAACCGGCCTGTGGGGCGGCGCTCGCGTCCGTTTTTTGTTCTTGGTATACTGGAGTTGATGGCGATTGAGGAATCAGCCGCTACAGTCGTGGCGACGCAGCAGTCCGGCAGTGAAGATGTTTCGCTGGATACAACACTACGGCCTCGCCGTTTGCGGGAATTTGTCGGGCAGCGGCAGCTAAAAAAGTCGCTGCAGGTTTTCCTTGAGGCGGCAAAAGGGCGAGGCGAGTCTTTGGAGCATGTACTGCTGGCCGGTCCGCCGGGATTGGGTAAAACCAGCCTGGCGCACATTTTGTCGCATGAGTTGGGAGCCAATATCCGTGTCACTGCCGGGCCAGCGCTTACCCGCGTGGCTGATTTGGCCGGGATTTTAACCAGTCTGCAGGCCGGGGACGTGCTGTTTGTTGACGAGATCCATCGGTTGCATAGGTCGGTGGAAGAAGTGCTGTATCCGGCTATGGAAGATTTTGCTCTCGACTTAGTGGTTGGCCAAGGGCCGGGTGCACGGACGCTGCGGCTTGACTTGCCAGCTTTCACGTTGGTGGGGGCAACGACGCGTATGGGCATGCTCGGTTCGCCGCTGCGGGACCGGTTTGGCATAACGTTCCGGTTGGAATTTTATGCTGAAGACGAGATGCGCGATATTTTGCAGCGCTCGGCAACCCTCTTGCGAGTTGCTTGCGATGAAGCGGCTTTGGCTGAGATTGCCGGACGTTGCCGCCGTACGCCACGGGTGGCGAATCGTCTGTTGAAACGGGTGCGGGATTTTGCCCAGGTTCACAACCATGCCATCGTTACTGTGGCTACCGTGCGGGCAGCTTTGGAGCTTTTGGACGTTGATGGTGCCGGTCTGGATGCGGTTGACCGGCGGGTGCTGGCGGTGATGATCGATCAGTTTGACGGCGGGCCGGTTGGGTTGCAGACGCTCTCAGCGGTGTTGGCAGAAGAACAGCGCACACTGGAAGAGGTGGTGGAACCGTTTTTGCTGCAGGCGGGTTTTCTGCAGCGTACGCCGCGCGGACGGCTGGTGACGGAGGCGGGCCGGACCCACCTGGAGCGGGAAGCATGAGAATATTTACGGCGGCGAATATACTGACAGCTGGCCGGCTTGTGCTCTTTGCCGCATTCATCGTCGCGGTTCTGCAAGAGCGGGCTGCTGCGGCAGCACTTTTTTTTGCCATGGCATGGGGTTTTGATGCCGTGGACGGCTGGCTGGCACGGCGGTTTAGCCAGGAGACTGCTTTCGGATATACGTTTGATAAAGTCGTTGATCGGATTGTGATTGCCGGTGGGTTACTGGGGTTGGTTTGGCGGGGTTGGTTGCCACAGTACAGTTTTTGGTTGTTGGCTAAAGACGTGGCGTTGATTCCTGCGATGGTGCAGCAGTGGGGCAGCGGGCGCCGCGCGGCTGGCATGGGATGGTGGGGAAAGTTCGTCAGCGTCGGGCAGGGCGTGAGCATACTGTGGCTGCTAGCGGAATGGCCGGGGGGAGCGTTTCTCGTTGGTGTTGTGGCAGCAGCAGGTATCCTGACGGCGGGACATTATTATTTTTGGCCCAGCGCCGTCGGTACGTCAGACAAACCAACCTTACTCGGGCGGAGCTAACTCAATTCCCGGCAGCTCAACAGCCAGGATTTGAGTTGATCTCCTCTCTCACTGTGTTGGCAATTGTTAGTCTGATGTACCGACGGCGCTGGTTTCGTGTTGTTTTTCAACCTGTGGAAAACTCATAGCGATGCGGAGGACGTGAAAGTGCTACGTTGAAGGTGTCTCTTAAGACAAACACTCACACAAACATCAGTTATGGAGGGATACTCGCACAGTGTGCACATACTACTGATGCGGCTGGCGGCAGCAGTGTTCCTGTCTGCTTTTTTCTTGCTTGGATTACCGCTTTTGGCGAGTGCAGCCGAGCCAGCGGTGGTAATTAATGAGGTGATGTGGGATGGGGATGAATATCTCGAGTTCTACAATTCGACAGGCGGCGTTATTTCTCTTGAGGGTTGGACCCTGATCCGTCAGAAGAACGACGGTGAACCGGAAAAAACGATTACTACGTTTGATGAGGAAGCGTACATTGCGGCTGGCGGTTATTTTTTGATTGTGCGGAAGGAGGAGGCAGTGACCGTACCTGCTGACTTGGTCACCTCTTCGCTTATATTAGTTAACAGCGGAGAGCTGGTTGTATTACGTGATGCAGCAGGTCAGCTGATTGACCAGGCGAACCAATTTGATGCTTGGTTCGCAGGCAAGGATACGACCGTAGGTGTTTCCATGGAGCGCACGGATGCGGCCGCTGCCGGCACAGCAGTTGGCGGTTGGCATACTTCAACCGGAGCGTTGGGAGGCAGGTTTGGGACACCGGGGGCGGCCAACAGCGAGCCGAAAGTGAATGAACCGCCGGAAGCGGTATTGGGCGGGGCGGCGGCGGGCGCGACGGGTGAGGAGCTGCTGTTTACGGCGGAAGATTCGGCGGACCCGGACGGGGATAAGCTGACCTATACCTGGACGTTCGGCGACGGACAGACGGCGGCGGGATTCACGGCTGCGCACTCATACACAGCGGCGGGAACATATACGGTGCAGGTGACGGTGACTGACGCATCAGGCTTGACAGCGGAAGCGGCGCGGGAGGTGGAGATTACGGTCCCGGTATATTCTGCAGCGCTGGTGATCAATGAAATGCTACCCAATCCGGTTGGCTCAGATACAGCCGCGGAGTTTATTGAATTGTATAACTCCGGTGCGGCGGCAGTTGACCTGGCCGGGTGGCAGCTGGACGACGCTGATGGCGGCAGTGCGCCGTATACGTTCGGGACTGGCGTGCAGGTTCCGGCTGGCGGCTACCGCGTTTTTTTGCGCAGCCAAACGGGTTTGGCGCTGAACAATACGGGTGACACAGTGCGGCTGTTTGATCCGTCGGGTGAAAGCAAAGCGTCCGCAGTTTACAGCGGGGGAGCGGAGGGGCAGTCGTATAACCGGACCAGTGATGGATATGCCTGGAGCGAGACGGTGACGCCCGGGGCGGCAAATGAGATCACGGCAGCGGCAGCGGATGAAGAGGAAGATGAAGAAGATGCTGCGGCTGATAGCACGGAGGGCACAACATCCGGATCCGTAGCCGGCAGCCAGGCGATAGTCGTGCCATTGGCAAAGGTGCGGGACATGGAGCCTGGTACGACGGTGACGGTTACGGGGGTGGTGAGCGTGCCTCCGGGCGTGCTGGGGAAATACATTATGTATGTGGCTGGATCCGGAATCCAGGTATATTTATCCCGTGAAGCGTGGCCGCAGTTTAAATTGGGCGATACGGTTCAGCTGACGGGGGAGCTGTCTTCAATCCGGGGAGAAGCGCGCATTAAACTGGCAGGCATAGGCGATGTGCAGCTGCAGCGCGCAGGCGACCCGCCGGAGCCGCACGCAGTAAAAACGGGCGAGGTTGATGAAGCGCTGGAAGGTTGGTTAGTAACAATACAGGGCGCGGTGAGTGAGACGAGCGGCGATACTTTTTATGTGGACGACGGCAGCGGCGCGGTCAAGGTATCTATAACTGAAAGCAGCGGTATTGCTAAGCCGGCCATGAAAAAAGGAGCGGCGGTGACAATTACGGGCGTGGTGTCGGAGACGACAAGCGGGTATCGCATTTTGCCGCGTTTTCAAGAAGACGTGCGATTAGGGCGGGTGGCGGGATTGAAGAGTTTTCCGGCGACTGGTATGCGCCAAGGTTATAGTCGGCAAGCCGGACTTCTCTTCGCCAGGCAAGCCGGGCTGCTTGTGGCGCTGGCTTGTGCGGCGCTGATGTTGTTATCGGCGCGGCGGGCGCGGGAGCCGCTGGTAACATAAACCACGAAGCACAACACACCAGCCCTTCCGGACTTGTTTGATAGCGGATTCCGTATACAGTGGATTTATGTCAATTGGTAAGCCGCATATAGTTTTGCTTGGCGGCGGCAATGGTACGTCCCGTATGCTGGCCTCACTGGTTCCGCTGCTGCAGGATGGCGTGCTTGCCTCTTTGCACGCACTAGTGCTGAATGCTGACGATGGCGGCTCGACAGGGCGGTTGCGGGCGCAGTACCAGGTGTCGGCTATGGGGGATCTGACAAAGTGTCTGATGGCGCTCTCCGGATTTCATGGCGATACGCGCGGCGAGCAATTGTTGGCGGCGCTGGATTACCGCTTCGAGCGAGGAGATTTTACCGGACACACGCTGCGTAATATTTTCCTCACATCGTTGGAGCGAACTTCTGATCTCGATGCCGGTATTGCGATGATGGCCCGTATTTTACAGATTCCGAAGAATGCCGGTGTGGTGCCGGTCACCCTCAAGCCTTTGACGCAGCAAGTGGTGATCACTTTTGCCGGCAAGAAGCGGCTGCTTGGCGAAGGGCAACATTTTATTTCCCATAAAGTTAACTTGCAGGCTGATCCCCGCTGGCAGCCGGGAGACGTTAGGGTGCAGTTTGCGGAGGGAGACGCTCCGCTGAATCCGCGGGCCCGTGGCCTGTTGTCAGAGGCAACCCATATCGTGGTGGCGCCGGGACATACGTTCGGCACCATCTTGCCGACACTGGCGTTGCCACAGCTCGGCGCGGCAGTACGGGAATCGTCGGCGGAAGTATGGACGATTTTAGGTTTACTGACGACACCGAGGCAAACTGAAGGCTGGAGCGGGGAGGATTTTGTACAGGTGTATACTTCCTCCTTAGGCCGGGATTTTTCCCAGGTGGTGAGTAACCGGGGAAGAGTGCCGCTTCATTTAGAACCGGGACAAGATTGGGTGGTATTCAGCGGCACAGAACATCCGTATCGTTTGTTGCAAGAAGACTTGGTCAGTGCTGATGCCGGGAGTGTCCAGCTTGGAGATGTTGTGCCGCGAGCGGTAGTGGTACACGACAGCGGTAAGATGGAGCGTGTTTTCCGGCAATTGTTGGCGAAGGAACGTGATTGATAACGCGAGATTCTGGTGGGCCGGACTCGAGTCTCGAATAATGAAACACGAGCCATGTTCTGGTGCTGTTTGGTATAGTAGAAGGCATGAGGTTGGAGGATTCTGAAGAGCGCGGGGCGGCCATGACAGCAAAGCTGTCGGCGCTGGAAATTCAGCAGCAGGAACGGCTGGCACAGCGGCGGGCGCGGAAATTGTCGTTGCCGTACATGGAGCTATTCGCGTTTCCGATTGAGCCGGCCGCATTGTCGCTAGTGCCGCGGGCGACAGCGCAGGCAACGGGCGCTGTTGTTTTTTATAAGCGGGGACGTGATATACGCGCGGCGGCAGTCAACCCGGCTGATACAAAGGTACAGGCGGTGTTGGCAGATGTGGAGCGGCGATTGGGCACGCTGCCGGCTGTTTCGGTTATCTCCGAACATAGTTTGCAGTTTGCCTTGTCGCGATATCCGCGTGAGAGCCGGGGGCCGAGTGGACCCCGCGATGAGCTGCCGGTAGCGGCAGATTTGCTGACGCGCGCGGCAGCGGAGCTGCAGCGTGTTGCCGCGGCTGCCGGCGGGCCGCTGTCGCTCTCACCGACGGAGTTACTGACAATTATTTTAGCCGGCGCGCTGCAGATGCGGGCGACGGATATCCATTTGGAGCCGGGACAAACAGCAGTGCAGTTGCGGTATCGTATTGACGGCGTACTGCAGCCGATTATCACGTTAGATTTGGACATGGGTCAGAAGCTGCTTTCCCGTATTAAGGTGTTGGCCCAGTTGAAGCTGAATGTGCACGCAGTGCCGCAAGACGGCAGTTTCGTGGTGCGGGTTGGCAGCGAGCGAACAGATGTGCGGGTGTCGGTCCTGCCCGGCGGAGTAGGGGAATACATTGTGCTGCGGTTACTCTCACGGCGGGATGCGGTATTGTCCCTTGATGCTTTAGGTATGAAGGCGCGGGATCTGGCGGTGGTGCAGGCAGAACTCAAGCAAAGTACCGGAATGATCCTTTCAACCGGCCCGACAGGTTCAGGCAAAACGACTACGATTGCCACCTGTTTGACGGCAGTGAACCAGCCGGGATTAAAAGTAGTTTCATTAGAGGATCCGATTGAATATCGTTTGGCCGGCGTGGAGCAGACTGAGGTGGACGCGCCAGCCGGCTACACGTTTGCGGCCGGGCTGCGTTCTATTCTGCGGCAAGACCCTGATATTATTTTTGTCGGCGAAATACGCGATGGGGAGACAGCAGAAACCTCAGTACATGCGGCGCTGACGGGACACTTGGTATTTACCACACTGCATACAAATGATGCGCCCGGCGCTATTCTGCGGCTGCGGGAAATTGGGCTGGCGCTGTATGTTTTAGCTCCGGCAATTAACCTGGTCATAGCTCAACGCCTGGTGCGGGTGCTGTGTCCTGATTGTGCCAAGTCGTATCGGCCGGACGCGCGATTACGCGAGCATATCCGGGATGTCATGGCTGGTGTTGACCGCACCTTTTTTGACCCGTCAGTGCTGGATGACCCCGCCTTGCGATTTCGTAAATCTTCCGGTTGCCGGGTATGCGTGCAGACCGGCTTTCGCGGACGGACGGGTGTGTTTGAGGTATTTTCGGTTCATGATGAAATTGAGCAACTTATTTTGGCCGGCGCTGATGTGTCCAAGATTCGGGAGGCGGCAATCCGCAGCGGCATGACAACTATCGCGCAGGACGCCTACCTGAAAGTCCTTGACGGGATCACGACTGTGGAGGAAGTGGCGCGGATATCGGAGGAGTGAGAGAGATCACAGGCTAAAGCTACGTACAGAGTCCTAAATAGAATAAAGCATAGAGAGAGAGGCGGGCAGAGACGCGGGATTTTTTGGAGCTGTGTTATTAGCGCCGACTGGGTTCTGGAGAGGGTTGGCCTATTTTTACGGTAAAATTTGTTTCATCTTTTCGTGCGCGACCTTCTCCGCAGCTTCGAGTGACGGGGCAGCGATAGTGAAGGTGAGTGCGCCATTTTCTTTAGCGGCGGTGAGCAGCTCCTGGATTTCGCGGCGCCGGGTTCGCAGTCCAGGTCCCAGGAGAACGTAGGCGAAGTATTGCCGACTGCCGGCGGTTGTTTGGTATAACAGCAGTGCGGCATTGAAACCGGCAATAGTGCCGGCAAGTTCGTGCATCACTACCGGAATATCTTCGGCGAGGGCGCCGCTTTCCAGAAAATCGCCTGCTTCCAAACTGGTCCAGTATAGATTGACACTTTCCTCGCGCCGCAGCCGGGCGTAGAGCGAGCCAAGTAACTTAATGATTTTTAACGGCTTGGTTTTTACCAAGTGTTGAATTACCAGCTCGCGGTTGGCTTGCTGTTGGATGAGCTGGGCGGCCGTTTGGAACGAGCGCGGCGTGGTAGTTGGCTTTTGAAATGAGTCCGTGCCGGCGACAATTCCAGCATAGAGGGCGGTCGTAACATCAGGGGGCAGCGGGCCGGCTGTTTGGGCGCTGATAAGTTCATGCATGACTTCGGCAACCGAACCGGCGGTGATGTCGACTAGATTAACCGTGCCGAACTGCTCATTGGCAGCGCGATGGTCAATATTGACGGAGGGTGTGCTGTAAAAAAAATCAGCATTCTCTGTAAACAGCGGCCCCAATTCTTCTAAATCGGCGGCGCCGATGACCACGACACTGTCATACGGTAAGCTGCGCACTGAAATTTCGATTTGGTCGCGTCTAACGGCGGAGTCGGGGGCAGCTGTCAGGCGTAAGCGGGTGCCGCCGGTGAGCTGTTCTTGGGTTACTTTCTTGACAGCATCAGCAGCAGCGATGTCAATAATGATTTCTGTTTGCTGTAATGGCTCGGTGCGGACTTGGGAAGAACCAGACAAAAACTGCAAGCCGGGCGGCAGGTGGGACGGACTGACTTCATCAACGTGCTGCCGGTGATCATTCGAGTGCGCCAGGTGTGTGTAGAGGGCGATCATAGACGCCAGCGCATCTACGGAGGCTTTGGCCGGCACCACGAGCAGCAGGTTGTGGGCACGGGTAATCACTGCCTGGGCCTGCTGTATTTCTGATCGAGCCATGATGTATGTTGATGTGTTGGGTGAATGAAATCTTTCAATGGTACCGGCATTGGCTGTGAAAAGGAATTGTGGATATGGGGAAAAGTGGGTTAGCAGCCTGCCCAAATACAGCCGGCATTGAGGAGCGTTAGCCAAAATGAAATGCTTTTGGCGGATAATCAGTACCTAGTAATATGGAGATATGACTTGGGCCGAGATTATTGGTTTGGGGGCGATTCAGGGATTGACGGAGTTTTTGCCGGTGAGTTCAAGCGGGCACTTATTGGCGGTGCGGTTGTTGTTGGGCTGGGATGATACCGATGGCGCGGCGCTGGATGCTTTTTTGCATCTGGGGACGTTGTTGGCGGTTCTGGTGTATTATCGGCGGGTATGGTGGGGGTTAGCGACAGAGGTATGGCGAATGGATGCCGTAGGCCGGGATAGGCGGGAGTTAGCGGCGAAGCTGGCGCTGGCGACGGTGCCGGCAGCGGTGATGGGATATTTTTTTGAAAATGCGGTGGAGGGTTACTTTCGTTCGCCGCACTGGTTGGCGTTTATGTTTGCGGTGACGGCGGCGGTATTATATGTGTTTGACCGGAACAGAGATAGGCGGGCGCAACGAATAGCGGCGGATGAGACGCAGATTGCCGAGCGGGCGGACTTTCGTGACGCGATGATTATTGGTTTGGCGCAGGCAGCGGCGTTGTTACCCGGTGTCTCACGTTCAGGGATTACAATAGCCGCCGGTCGGGCACGGGGCTTATCACGCACGGCAGCGGCGAATTTTTCTTTTTTGTTATCGGCACCGATCATCGCCGGGGCGGGGTTGCACCAGTTGCCGGCGCTGTTGGGCGGTCACGATTTTCCGATCGCATGGTTGCTCTTGGGATGGGGGACGTCGTTTGTGCTTGGCTTGGCAGCGATTTCCGGATTGTTGAAATTAGTGGAAAAAGTTTCGTTTACGCCGTTTGTTGTCTACTTGGTTGGATTGGCTATGGTGTTGTTGGCTGCGACGTAAATTGCACATCGTGTTATTCCAGTGGTAATCAGAAAAATTCACAATACCGCAGAGATGCGCCGTTTTGCGGAGGAGACGGCGCAGGAGTTGCGCGGCGGCGAAGTGTTGTTATTGTACGGCGAGCTGGGGGCGGGAAAGACGACATTTGTACAGGGGTTAGCGGCGGCGTTGGGTGTTCGGGATCAGGTCACTTCGCCGACATTCACGATTGTGGGGGAATATCGCTTTGATGGTTTTTTCGCTGGCCCTGCCTTTGTTGCACCCCCGTCCGGCGGTGCAGTTGCTTCGGCGGCCGGGGGACTTGCCCCGCCACCACCCGCGCCATCGTCTTGCCTGCTTATTCATATCGATCTGTATCGGCTAGC
>Ga0210057_1009859_pt1 | contig 10944 bp, 18 predicted proteins | sample CryGeyCG2114_010_2_FD_183968 | JGI IMG/M metagenome (GOLD analysis project Ga0210057, IMG submission 183968) | Groundwater microbial communities from aquifer - Crystal Geyser CG10_big_fil_rev_8/21/14_0.10 (SPAdes) (version 2) | ecosystem: Environmental > Aquatic > Deep subsurface > Groundwater ...
ACGGGAGTCGGAGCGGCTCCGACGGAGATGATGAAGGCGGTGTCCCACCGGACGATGGACGAGATCTTCCGGCACGGGGCGGCGGCCCTGGGGGTCTCGGCGGACATCTGCGAGCGGCAGTTCATCGCCGTGGACGAGGAGGCGTTCGCCGGCAACCGGGACGTCCGCAAGGACACCGGCATCCGCAAGGCCATCGGCAAGGCGGTCCCGCAGCTCGGGAGCGTCGGCGGCGGAAACCACTTCGTCGAGATGCAGGTGGACGAGCAGACCGGCCAGGTCTGGGTGATGGTCCACTGCGGGTCCCGGGGCTACGGCTGGAACGTGGCCGACTACTTCTTCAAGGCTGGGGCCGAGCTGCGTGGACTCCCGCACAACCAGCGGGAGCGGTCGCACCTCTACGCCGACGAGCCGCTCGGGCGGGAGTACTGGGCGTGGCACAACTCGGCGGCGAACTTCGCCGTGGCGAACCGGCACACCATCGTGAACGGCGTCCGCCGGGCCACGTCCCTCGTGTACGGCAAGGACCCGGAGGTCTTCTACGAGATCTCCCACAACCTCGTGCAGGAGGAGACGCTCGTGCTGCCGGACGGGTCCCACAAGCGGGGGTTCGTCCACCGTAAGGGGGCGACCCGTGCGTTCCCGGCCGGACACCCGGACCTCCGGGGGACCCGCTGGGCGGACACGGGACACCCGTGCCTGATCCCGGGCTCCATGTACGACGGGGCGGCCATCCTCTATCCGCTGGAAGGGGCGTGGCAGTCCGGCTGCTCGGTGAACCACGGCTCCGGTCGCACCCTGGGGCGCAACGCCGCCAAGAAGCTGTTCGCTGAGACCCAGGGCCTCATCAACGAGGAGATGCGGGAGGTCGTCCGCACGCTGGGGGGCGTCGAGGTCAAGGGCATCATGTCCAACTGCCGAGACATCCCGCTGGACGAGTGCGCCCACGTCTACAAGAGCCTCGACGAAGTGCTCGGGGTCCTCGTGGCCAACGGCGTGGCTCGCATCGACGCCCGGCTCTACCCGGTCGCCAACATCAAGGGGACGGACTGAGTCCGCCCGCAGGAGGCCAGTATGTCGTCTCTCTGGAAGAAGATCGGTGGTGCGTTCGTCGAGATGCCCGACGGCCCGGAGGTGAAGTCGGAAGGGGGCGGCGTCTCGGACGCCGAGATCGATGCTCTGCTCCGAGCCTCCGGGGTGGAAGAGCTGGCTGGTAAGGCGGGGGCGGCCCCAACGGCAGCGGCAGCTCCGACGGCCAAGCCGAAGACGGCTCTCGACTGGACCCTCACCGAGGTGTTTCAGGCGGGCGGCATCCAGAGCGGGCGGAACTCCGCCGAGACGGTCCTGGTCCTGCTCCACGGGTTGGCGGCCATCCCCGAAGACCAGCGGCTCATCGCCATCCGGGCGATGGATGCGGCCGATGAAGGCTGGGACGAAGAGACGGTCCTCACCGAAAGGACGAACAGGCTCGGGTCGCTTCCGTCGGCCTCAACATGACCCTCTCGGGGCGCCGAGCGGCTTCCGTGGCCGAGTTCCTCGTCCAGCAGGGCGTGGACAAGAGCCGGATCGCTTCCAAGGGCAACGGTGAGTCGAACCCCGTGTGCAACCTCAAGACCGAGGACTGCCGGGCGCAGAACCGCAGGACGGACATCCTCTTCGTGTCGGCGCAGTAGGCTCACGGCGGACGGGAGGCAAGGTCATGGCCCACAAAGCCAGGTACATCTGTGTCCCCCCACCGGGGTACTGGAAGTTCGTACTCCCGGTGGTCGGGCTCGCCAGCTTCGTCCTTGGCTGGCAGGTGGTCACCGACCTGGGCCTGTTCAACCCGAACTTCTTCCCCCCGCCGGGGGCCACCTGGGACGCCTTCAAGTCCCTGTTCACCGAGGTCCCGACCAAGATCCCCGTCGGAGATGGGACTTTCCGTGAACCCCTCGGCTGGATGGACGCCTATCTGCACACTCCTGCGGCACTTCACGGGTGGGCGTCCATCCAGCGCATCGTCATGTCCGTCTGGTACTCCTGCCTCGTCGGCGTCCCCCTCGGGATCATGATGGGTGCCTTCTGGCAGGCAGAGAGCTTCTTCAAGGCCCTCGTCGAGCCGATGCGGAACGCCCCCATCATCGCCTTCCTCCCCCTGTTCATGCTCATCTGGGGCGTCGAGGAGACGATGAAGGTCGGGTTCCTGACTTTCGGAACGGTCGTCTACATCATCCCGGCGACCTACGACGCTGTGAGAAACGTGCCCCACGCCATCGTGGACAAGGCCGTGGATCATGGGTTCCGGCCCATCGGTACGCTATGGCACTTCGTCCTGCCGGCGGCGCTCCCACGGATCTTCGATGGCGTCCGCATCTGTTCCGGCATCGCCTGGACCTACCTCGTGGCCGCCGAGATCATGAACGTGACTACGGGCCTCGGGGCGGTCATCCAGAACGCTCGGCGGTTCCAGAACACCCCCAAGGTCTACGCCGCCATCATCCTCATCCTCATCCTCGGGGTCCTGACCGACTTCGCCTTCCGGGCGATTCAGCGCTGGGTTCCGATGCTCCAGCAGGAGAAGGCGTCGTGAGCAAGGAAGACGTGAACAAGGACGGCGTGGTGGACATCAAGGACGCCTTCGCCAACATCCCCGACCCCTGCCCCCGCTGCAACTCTCCCTGCAAGCCGAAGGACCAGGGTGGTGGGTGTACCAAGTGTTCCTGGCCCGATGCCCAGAAGCCAGCGGACAACTCCGACCTGAACGCCCTTTTGGGCCAGATGGAGGCCCAGGCCGAAGCTCCTGCTCCGGCGGTCGTCGAGACGGCCCGCCAGGGGCCGCACGTCCAGTTCAAGGATGCCACCCAGACGTTCGACGGCCCCAACGGGCCGGTCACGGTCGTGAAGGACATCTCCTTCGAGGCCAAAGGGGATGAGACCATCGCCATCCTCGGGCCTTCGGGCTGCGGCAAGAGCACCATCCTGAAGATGCTCAGCGGGATGCACCCTCGGGGGGTGACCATGCCCACCGTCGGCGAATGCCGCATCGATGGGGCGGTCGTGGATCGCCCGCACGATGACGTGCTGACCGTGTTCCAGACGCCGGTGTTGGCCGGGTGGCACACGGTCCTCGGCAACGTGATGCTGTCCTTCCGCCCCTTCCTGTTCGGCCCTCGTGCCCGGTGGCCCTGGGAGTGGGCACAGGATGTCCTGGTCTCGGTGGCGGACCGCTTCTCGTTCCTCCGGGGCAAGATCCCCAACTCCAAGCCGTGGACGGAGACGAGGGCTCGGTCGGAGAAGATCCTCCGGGCGGTCGGCCTCGGCGACTCCATGCACAAGTTCCCCCATCAGCTCTCCGGAGGGATGCGGCAGCGAGCGGCCCTGGCGACCACGCTGGTCGTCAACCCTCGGATCATGTGCATGGACGAGCCGTTCTCGGCCCTCGACCCCACGACCCGTATCGAGATGCGGGCGCTCCTCAAGAAGCTGAAGGCCGAGTACCCCTGCCTCACCCTGTTCATCACCCATGACGTGGATGAGGCCCTGGACATCGCCGACCGGGTCATCGTCCTCTCGACTCGTCCCGCCACGGTGCTCGAAGACATCCACATCCCCGACGATTTAGTCGAGGGCTCTCCCGAGTGGTCTTCCTTGGAGGATCACATCCTCCACCTGATCCGTGGAGCTGCCCAGGCCACCGGGAACCGGGGTCGGGTGACGGTGAGCGTTTAGAGGACTCGTCCATGCCCAAAGGGAGCTACCGCTGGAAGACGTTCAAGCACTGGACGAACCTGGCATTCCTCGGGGGTGCCGGGATCGCTGCGGCTGCGGGCGGTGGACTTCCTCTACTGGGCCTCGCCCTCCTGGCCGAAGGCGCCCTCATGTGGATCGCCCCGGACATGAAGTCCGTCCAACGAGCCCTGGACCAGGACGGCAAAACCGAATCTCTTGAGGCAAAGCGGAGGTACTACGTCCAGGCCCTCTGGAACGTGACCCCGCCAAAGGGGTCAGCCCTCGGCATGATCGTCGAGGAAAGGCCCAACTGGCGGGCGGTGATCTCCGACGAGTGGGGGCGTAGGATCTCCGACGAGCAGCGGACCTTCCTCCGGTTGCTCGACATCGTGGGGGAGCTGGAGACCATCCACCAGCACCGGCCGGAGGCTGTGGCGCCGGCCCAGGTTGAACAGATCGACGACGCCATCAACGCCTGGCTTCAGCGGCTCTACATCGCCAGGGGCCTCAAGGCTCGCCTGGGGACCATGTCCCAGGCCGACCTGGTGGACGAGTTCGAGCAGCTTCAGGAGAAGGCGAGGACAGCCGAAGGCCGTGCTGACAAGATCGTGATCGGTGAGCGTCTCCGGACCCTCAAACAGAAGGTCGAGGAGCTGCCCAAGCTCGAACAGCGTCTCGGGCTCTCCATAGCGGAGGCCGAGCGCATCGTGGATGACATCGAGGCTTTCCTCCTCCAGGTGAAGACAGCCGGGACCGCCGACGCCTCCATGCTCGAAGGGATGGTGGACCGCTACAACCTGCTCGACTCGGACTTCGACCGGGTATTGGTGGCTGCGGAAGTCCGCAGCATGGTAACCGGCGTGGACGATCAGGACGCCTGGGCGGAGGTCGCCAAGGGGCTGGGGATGGAACCGGAGAAGGAGAGGGCGTGATGCCCGTCGAATGCAGCATCAGTATCCGTCGGATCCTGCTTCCGAAGGATACGAACCACCGGGGGGAGGTCTTCGGGGGTGCCCTCCTGGCCGAGATCGACCTCGCCGGGGCAGCAGAGGCTCGCAAGTGGACGGCCCATGACGTGGCCACGGTCGCCGTCAAGGAGGTCGTCTTCAAGCACCCGGTCAAAGTCGGGGACGTGGTGACCTTCTGGACTTCCCTGGTGGGCATCGGAACCACATCCATCCAGGTGCAGGTCGAGGTAGAGGCCAGCCGGGACGGGAGCCCTTCGCCTGTCTCCGTCACGGCCGCCACGGTCGTCTACGTTGCCATCGCTCCGGACGGGGTGGGTGGGATCAAGAAGGTCCCGGTGAACTCCTGTCCCCGATGCGGAAGCGAAGTCCAGCGGACCAACCTGTCACCTCCCGACACCGGCGAAGCCATCGGCTGTACCCGGTGCGAGTGGCCCAACGATCCGGTGATGAGCCCGAAGCTGTGAAAGAGTACCCCACCATCGACTGGAAGCCGAGGCACGTCCAGGCGGTCTACGTGTTCAGCAAGCTCGACGGGTCCAATGTTCGAGCGGAATGGGACCGCAAAAAAGGCTTCTGGAAGTTCGGACGCCGGCACGGTTTGCTCGATCACAGCAACCCCATCCTGCTCGAAGCACCGGACATCATCCAGCGAGACTGGGCCGAATCGCTCGGTCGGATCTTCCGAGAGCAGCGCCTCCAGAAGGCCACTGCGTTCTTCGAGTTCTGGGGGGACAACAGCTTCGCCGGCTACCACGAGATCGAGCCTCACCGCTGCACCCTCATCGACGTGCAGGTCCATCCCAAGGGGTTCCTCGAACCCCGGGAGTTCATCCGGTGGTTCCGGGGGCTGGACCATGCCCCGCTCCTGCACCAGGGGAACTTCAACCGGGAGATGGAGGAGCAGGTGCGTTCCGGCACCTTCCCCGGGATGCCCTTCGAGGGCGTCATCGTCAAGGGCGGCTACGTGAGCCCTGGTCGCCCGATGATGTTCAAGGTCAAACACCGGGCCTGGTTCGAGAAGCTCCGAGCAAAGCACCCGGACCACGAGGATTTGAAGGAGGCCACAGCATGAAGGCCCACGTCTGGGAAACCGAAGAGGTAGACGGTGGGCACCTCGGGGTGGAGGACTTCTGGATCTGTCGCCAGTGTGGAGCCTCTGGAGGTCCAGTGGGCTTCGGCGGGTCTCCAGCCTTTCCTCCGTTCTACGCCGATGGGTCCGGGCTGAACCTGACCGACGACTGCGACGAGAGCCGGGAGATGGTTGCCCGGCACCTCGGGGGAACATCATGAACGAACGCATCACCGCCCTCCTCCGGTTCTACGACGCCGGCATCGCCGCCAACGGCGTCGAAGTCCACCAGTGGGAAAACCCCATCACCAAACGGGAGCGCCTGGAGCACCTCCGCTGGATGATCGCCCAGATGCTCCTGACCCCCGAAGAGGCGGCCACCCCCCAGAACGCCGTTCCGGGGTCCGAATGGTCCGACCGCAAGGTCAACCGCTGGCTCGGGTTCATCCAGGGGACCCTCCAGGCGGAGGGGATGGTGTCCATCCCCATGCTGCGGGACCAGTCCCGAGACCTCTACCAGGAGTGATGTGTGCGGCAAGGTCGGCGAAAGCCTGCGAAGTTCCGTAGGTGGGTCGGCAACACCTTCTTCCGCCCGTTGGTGACGTGGGCCGTCCGGAAAAGGCCGGGCAAGAGGTTCGTCGGTTTCGACGGCAAGACCATCTTGGAGCGGTACGACCTCGGATCCCTGTTCGGGATCTCGTTCCGCATCCACCACATCGTCAGCAAGGACCCAGACCCCGAGCTATTCCATGACCACCCGTGGAAGTGGTCTATCGCCTTCGTGCTGGCGGGGAGCTACATCGAGACGATGCCCAACCCCTGGGCTCGGCACCCGATGTTCGCCGGCCGGGAAGATGTCCACGACTTCGTGTTCCACTTCCTGCCCCTTTCGGTGAACCCCATCCTCCACGACACGTTCCACCACCTCACCGAGCTGCCAGACGGGGACGCCTGGACCCTCTACGTCAACGGCCCCAGGTGGCAGCCAGACGGCTTCATGAAGCGGGAAGGCGAACGGTGGACGTTCTACCCGATGACCCCGGTCTCGAAGTTGGAGCACGTCGAGCCCATCAACCCGGTTTAGCCCGGCTCTGGCAGGAGTAGGAAGGGCATGTCGCCCATGATCCCCAAGAACCAGTGCGTTGGCCGGCGGCTCTACCGCATCCGGAGTCGGAACCTCCGTCTCGGCGTCTACAACCCTGAGACGGGCGGGTTCCTCGGCATCCGAGAGAAGTTCGGCAGCAGGTACGTCTTCGAGGAGTACCACTGGGAGAACGGGCCGCCCTACGGCACGGTTCACCCGCAGGAAGACCTCGGGGTGGATCTCCCCGAGGACATTATGCTCAGGGAAGACATGCCGGGCTCCTGGGACAAGAGCGGAACCAGGGAAGTGTACTTCGACCGCCCCAAAGCCGAGGGTGGCCGTGGCTGGCTCTACAAGGACACCGACGAACCTTTGCCGGACGGCGAAGGCGGCTACAGACACGAGAATAAAGCCCTCTACGAGTGGCTGGAGGCCAAAGAGAAGGAGTTCCCGCCCATGGTCACCATCAACCTCGACGAGCAGACGGCCAAGGCTATCGTCGATGCCAACACGGCCGCCGGGGATACGTCGTTCCTGGTCACGGTGAAGCCAGGGGAGAACCAGGTGACCGAGAGGGACGCCCGGATGCTCTGGTTCACCCTTCAAGTCCTCTGCGACCAGCAGGGGACGCCAGCCGACGCTCAGCCAGGCAGCTCGGAGAGCTACTTCGGGTGCCTGAAGGACCATGCTCCGGCCCTCAACCTGCTCCGCCAAGACCTTCGCCGGTACGCTCCGAGCATCGACCTGATGAGCGACCGGACCGGACTGAGGGATCCTGGCGCCGACCACTGAGGTCCGCCATGCCCGACGAGAACAAGTTCGAGAAGCTCCGGACGGTCGGCTACCGAATCCCCGGCAACTGCGGGCTCTGCAAGCATGGCCAGTTCCCTGGCGGGAACCTGTGGGGACAGTGCGGGCTCCACACCTACGACCACGGCAAACACATCGGCGCCGTTCGAGGCGTGTCCATCGTCCAGATCGGCACCTGCCCTTCCTTCACGGAAGATCCCACCAAGATCAGCGGAGTTGGGTTGGGGGCACACGAGGAGTTCCTTCCGGGTAGAAGTCCACAGGAGCTTCCGCCCTCGCAGGGCAGGAAGCAGAAGCCGGGAAGGAAGTAGTGTTCAGTCTCACCGAGGTCACAACCCGAGTCCTCGAAGTCCTCAAGGACGCCTTCGACGGGCGCCCTGCCTACCTCGAACGCCCAGAAGGTGGGGATCCCACCCGTTGGGAAGGGACCATCGAGGGCGGCCGGCTGCTCCTCGCCCTGGAGGGGACGACGGCCGTCATCAAGCTGACCTGGGACTCCGGTGAAGCCTCCGAGGTGCGGGCAGAGACCTACGAACAGCTCGCATCATGGGCGTTCGCCCTCTGCCGCCGCCGTCGGTTCCAGCGGTTCATCACCCCGAGGCACTACATCCAGGTGGTCAACGAAGTCTTCGGGCTTCGTCCTCCGGCGGAGTACAACCCCTTGTGGCCCCACACCCAAGAGGTCGAGCTGCCAGGAGGTCGAAGGCTCGTCTCCGAGTGGGATGAGGAAGAATGCCGGCTGCGGGTATCTTGCAACGGTGACGAAACCTTTCTCGACGACCCTGAAGAGGCCGTGGGTTGGCTGACCGGACTACAAGCTGACCTGGAGACCGCATGACCACCCCCCAGACCATCCTCTCGCACATGCGCCGGCCATCCTCGTGGGACGGCTGGATCCCCACCAAGACCGGAGGTTTCCGTCCCTTCGATCCGAGGGCAGAGCCGGTAGTGGCCGAGGACATCATCTACGGTCTGGCCGGAGCCTGGAGGTTCGGGGGCAAGACGAACCCCAGGATGACCGTGGCCGAACACGTCGTCCTCGTGAGCACCATCATCGAGGAACTGTGGGGACGACAGTATGCCGCCGCCGGCCTCCTGCACGACGCCTGCGAGGCGTACACCCACGACCTCCAGGCGCCCATCCGCAACAGCATCAAGGTCGTCCTCCCCACGGGCGAGGTGGTCTCGTGGATGGAGATGGAGCGCCGGCTCAACGTGGTGATCTACGAGCGGTTCGGCATCGATCCCACCTGGATGGACACCCCCGAGGTCCGGGCGGCCGACATCCTCAGTGCCACCTTCGAGAAGAGGGACTCCATGAGCCTCTCCCAGGAGGCCGACTGGGGTCTCCCGCCCATCCCGGCAGAGCTGACCCACTGGAAGCTCCGCTATCACAACCCAGCTTCCGCCGAGGCTGTTCTTCGTGAGCGGTGGGTAGACCTTGGCCTTCCGCTTTAGCCCCGACGGGTCTACGGTAGACGAGACATGAACCTTCGAGCCTGGTTGTCGGGACTGCTGAACGGAAGACCGCACGAAGAGCAGCGACTCAACATCTCCGGGGTCGAGGGGACCGTCTCCATGATGAAGTCCCCCACCTTCGAGATGAGGATCGTCAACGGCGAGGTCACCGTCCTTCGCAAGGACGGCAAGGACATCGACCCGGACTCCGACGAGGGCAAAGCTCTCGTTGCCCAGGGGAAAGCCGAACTCGCCGAAGGTCAGCAAAAGCTCGACGAAAGCATGAAGGAGCTGGACCGCTCCATGGACAAGATGCGTCGGGACATGGACCGCACGTTCGAGAGGATGCGCCAGGACATGGACCGCACGTTCCGCCGATGAAGTCCCCGTCCGTCCACGACATCCTCGGCACGGTGGAGGGGCTCACCCGGTACGCCCAGGCGTTGCGGGATGCCGCCGCCACCAAGGTCCACGACATCGTAGGGGAAGGGACCGGGGTTCTTGCAGACCCCGTAGCCCTCGTCGAGATCTCATCGTGGATGACCGAAGCCGCCGAAGAACTCCAGGGTCTCATCCCCAACGGACCGCTGGTCGCCCTCGGTTCCAAGCGCCGGAGCCGAACCTTGGTCAGGGTCGTGGACTATGACCCCCAGTCCTCCACGCAGATCCGTGTCGTTCTACCTGGTTGGAACCCGGATGCCGTCCTGGTCCTCGACCCCCCGGAAGAGCTGACCGACTGGCTGATGGCAGGAGCAGATCTGGAGCAGTTCCCCACCCCAGAGAGCCCCTACCGGCTCTACGCCTGGGTCAACATCGAAGCGTCCTCCCCCGAGGACTTGGAGTTTTCGGACTGGGAGGTCCCGAAGGAGTAGCATGGCAGCAACGGTCGAGAGCCGTCGGTGCCCCAAGTGTGGCACCAAGTACCGAACCAAGGTGAAGAAGGGCCGGGACACCCGGCCGTGTCCAGGCTGCCCTCAGCAGGCTCAGGGCCTCGGTAGCTCCGAGAGCCAGCCCAGCTCGAAGGCGAACTCCTCGGCCTTGGCTCGGGCTTCGGCGTAATACTGGAAGGGCCAGGACATCCGCACGACGGTAGACCCCTCCGTCAGCCGGATAGCCCATCCAGTCGCTTTGGGGATGATCTCCAGAACCCGACCTCGGTCGAGTTGCCAGCGCCATCCCCCATCCAGGCTTCGGCTCCAAGAAGGGGTCATGGCTCACACCTCACCCAGAAGGTGTGAGCCATAGACCGATCATTCAGACGGGGAGGTACGTCGCCCGGCTTCTCAGGGGTTCGGGCAGGAGCGCCATGGCCGCCTCGATCTCCCGGTTGGTGTACCGCTGGTCCCGAACCCCGAGATGCTCTCCCCTACGATTTCGATACCTGCGACTTTCATCACTTCACTCCCCGAACCCGGTCGAACACCTCGACCGGGATCTCCACGTTCGTCTGATCCCCGTAGGTCTCCGACGACGAGTCGTCGTGGACGCTGATGTCGAAGACCTTGCCGGTGAACACCACCTCGACCTCGAACTTGCCGCAGTAGAGGTCCGCCGGGGACAGGAACGTCGCCCGGTTGCCCTCGAACTTCCAGTTGTCGATCTCCGTGGTGTACATGGCCACCCTCCTTCAGGACACCTACCCACGAGAGCGGCGTACTAAAAAGGACCGCCCCCGCCACCACGAAGGCGACGGGGGCGGTCGATCACGGTAGGCCCGGTCAGGAGCCGATGGCCTCGGTCCAGTACTGGGCCGAGGCGAGGTAGTCCTTCCACGACTCGGGCATGTGCTCGTCCCACTTGAGGTGGGGGAACGAGCCCGGCGGCTCGGAAGGTCTGACCGGCTTGCGGAT
>Ga0210057_1009861_pt1 | contig 10944 bp, 8 predicted proteins | sample CryGeyCG2114_010_2_FD_183968 | JGI IMG/M metagenome (GOLD analysis project Ga0210057, IMG submission 183968) | Groundwater microbial communities from aquifer - Crystal Geyser CG10_big_fil_rev_8/21/14_0.10 (SPAdes) (version 2) | ecosystem: Environmental > Aquatic > Deep subsurface > Groundwater ...
TTTTAAATTCAGCACTTGTTGGATTGGTTGGAGGCGTAATAGGTGTCATACTCGGTTCAGTGGTTTCTTCGTTCTTGAATTTTGGGGCAGGGAGAGTGACAATGTCAGGTGGTGTTATAAGTCCGGAGTTATTAGCCTTGGGATTGTTAATTTCTATTGGCATAGGAGTAGTATCTGGAGCTATTCCAGCATACAGGGCAAGCAAACTGAAGCCAGTCGACGCGTTGAGATACGAATAAACGGATGCTTTTTAAATCTTAGAATCAGATATTATTCATGGCAATAGATCTCTTCACAAGCGCTGCCAATATCATGGCAGCAGGCAGCTTGGCTTTCATAGTTTACGAGATACTCTTGTTCATAATATCAGCCTTATTCTTATGGATTGGAGCCAAGGTGGCTCAAGTAAAAAAAGGATCTTTTGGAAGAGCATTTCTTATAGCTATTATCACAGCATTACTGACACCAATATTACTCATACCTTTTGGCGCTTATGCCCTCATAGCATTCATATTGGGTCTGATAATCAATCTAATAATAATCAAACTAATCTTCGCAACAGGATGGAGAAAAAGCGTAGTTGCATGGGTGTTCTCCATAGTAGCAGGAGTAATAGCCATACTCATACTAGCCTTCGGCTTAGTCTTGCTGCTCTAATTTAGATCTGGGCCAGAAGTACTGTGTAGTTCTTTCCGTATTCCTTTGCACACTTGGGACAAGTCGTATAGAAATAATAGATCTTCTTCATCTTCTTTTTCTTGGATTTCACGTATTTCTCCATATCCTGTACCCATTTGCCTGTCTGGTTGTATGGTCCTTCATAAACCTTGCTCATGAATGTGCCTGATAATTTAGTGGTTGTAAGGCCCTTGACTGGCTTTGCCACATGCACATATATATCAGCACCCCACATGGATGTGAAATTCATCAGCATGATATCTGTTTTAGCCAGAGCCTTGGATTCATCTATCTCCTTCATTACCCTCTTCATGAACCCGCCAAGTCCTACGGGCATGTAGAATAAGCAGCCAACACGACCTTTCACAAACAACTTACTAGTCCATTTTATAGTCTTCTTGTCCCACGGCTTTGGATCAAACCTCTTGCAGCATCCGGTATCCTTAACCTTTGCCATGTATATAAGTTTGGTTTTATCTCCTTAAAAGGATTATATAATATTTCAAAACATATATCCATGGGATATGTATAACCTATAAAAACCTGTGTGTATAAGGTGTATTATGGTTGATCAAAAACTGAAAGAAAAGGCCACGAAGAAGCTCAAGGATGGCTGGATCAGGAGCCTGCTCATGATAGAGGTGCTTACAAGCTCTGAAGAAGTGGCCAAGAAAGCACTAGAGGATCATGTGAGGAAACTGGAGAAGGAGAAGAATGCCATTGTATACAACAAGATCTATCATGATATCAGGAAAGTGGAAAAGCCGCATCCAAGTATTCCTGTGGGTTATTCTTACATAGTCGAGCTGGACATGCTCACGCAGAACCTTGAGACGCTGGTTTACATAGCCATGACCTATGCGCCATCATCCATAGAGATAATAGAGCCGGACAAGCTCAAGATAGATATAGGCGAGGCTCAGTCAATACTGAACTCAGTTTCGGACATGCTCCACAAGTTCGCAGCAGCGGGCATAGGTGGTGTTGTGATAAACACACCTGAAGGCTAGAACTCAGTCAGCCTCTTCTGTCTCAAGACCTTGCTTGTTTTAAGATAAACACAACGGAAGCTGAAAAGCTCATAAGCCGCTTCCGTTTACTCCAGCGGGCATATTGAGCTTTTCGCCCAGCCCACTCACTCTCATTTGTACATACAGTAGAGTGAGAGATGTGCTGGGCACGCTTTCTTCTGTAGCGGGTTACGGGAGCTCGCTCAAAGACGCAGTTTCACCTGCGTCAATATTTCTCTTCCTCGACCCGAACCCAATAAAGAGGTAAACAAGTAAATATGGCGCTCGTTATCAAACGTCTATAGTCAAAAGAGTGATATCATGTTGAGTACATCACCAGTGACAAAAGAAGAGATAGAATACGTCAGGAATCTCATTAGAAACGAAAGGAGTCTAGAAGAAGATCGAGAGCTATGGATCTACACAGAATACCTCAAATAGCCTATTGGCATATTGGCACGGTACTAACCTCAGGTATTAGAGTGTGGAGAATAAGGATTAAAGGTGAAGTGGATGTATAAAGAAATTCATATTTGGGAATTATTCCCATTATGTGGTTTATCTCAAAAAGCAGACAACTTAGCTAGAATTATTAACAGAAGAAAAAGAACATGGAAAGCTAAAAATAACGGTGTAACAAAGAAAATGATAATTAAACTACTTAATAAAGAAAGAACAGTGAAAGACTTATCCATTAAATTGTATATTTCACAGGGGTCTATAAATGAACATATGAGAAGCCTTGAAAAGACAAATAAAATCATAAAATGTGGAAAATTGAAACAAGCAACATTATGGAAGAAAGTCGGTTAATTTTCTTTGTTTTAAAATAATACTTTTCTTGATATACTCATCTACCGGTATTCTCAATTTTGTTTTCAGATAATTCAAGGCTTCTTGTTTTGTGTTAAATCTTTCGTATGGTTGGCTGAATGCATTTATCACATTCTCAAGTATTTGCCAACTACCTACTGGAATTGAATATCCCTCATATACTTCTCTAAAAACAACTACTCTGGCTTGCTTTTTAATTCCTTTTAATCCCATGGCGACGCCGCACCTAGAACTATAAAATCCACCCGCTTGTGATTCTGCATATGCAGTTCTACCCCTATATGGTTCATACTCGTCTATTATTCTAGTTTTTGTGTGGGGATACCAATTAGAACCAGGAGCCCAGACCTCGAAGTTCTCAAATTCCCAGTTGCCTGGCATTATTAAGACTTCAAAGTGATTATCTAGATATTCACTTGAATAAACCCTGTACTCGTTTATGGAAGGGAAATCCTTTATTTCACTGATTAATTGGTCAGCAATGATTGTTTGGCTTGCAGTTAAAGACCATCGAGTTGGTACCATCTTTCTGTTTTGTTCTAAACCCAAAGCGCCTGAACTCAGAATGCTTGAAATTTTATATACATCTATACCCGATTTATACAAAACATTAGCAGCCTCTGAAGCCTTCAGCTCATCTGAAACTACCTTATCCACTTGCCTGCTGATCTTTACATTCTCCGTGACCCTGAGCTTCTCCACTGAACCTACAGGACCCATGGGCTGGATAGAGTCTGACAGGGTGAAGTTGTATATGGGGCTCTTCTTGTACGTGATCTCAGTGTCCGTAGGCCTGCTTGCGAGGGCTAGCTCCTGATTATCCATTACAAATCTGGACTTGGAGAATATGGATTCCTTCTGCTGTGATCTGATAAGAAGGGAGCGAAGCTCTATGATATCCTCATAAGGCTTGCCAAACCATTCTGATGGGTTGTCTATGCCAATCTTGGCTTCAAGGCCTGCTAAAGGTCCAATATTCACGTCAGGATAGCCGTATTGGCCTACGAAGACAGAGTAGCTAGGACCGTAAAAATCCTTGGATAGCTTGTCCTTTATCTTCTGTTCCATGCTGAAATTTTTAGGCAAAGGGTAGCTCTTGTGAATACAGAAAGGTCTCTTACCCCTGCAAATAGGACACTGAATGCTGACCATGTATAAGTTTTGGAGAGAAGTTATAAAATCCTGAGGTTAGTACCGTGCCAATATGCCAATAGGCTAGATCAGGTTATTTATCACTGAAAGCACGTCAGCAAAATTGATCATGTAGTCATGATTCACGTCTAGGTGGTCAAAATTATACCAGTCGCCTTGCCCGCTATTTTTACCCTGCCAGAACACAGTTAAAACAATATCAATGATATCCACATTCCCATCCTCGTTCAGGTCATAATCAGCTTGGGGTTCTGGAAGGAACTGCGCAAGGTATATGTCATCGTTCCCGCTTCTCTTATCCCTCCATACAATCTTGTTTCCATCAATTCTGGGCCTATTTTGCAGCCCATCCTGAACTGCTGTTATCGGCGTGCTTGTACCAGTGCTGATGTTGTACAGGTCCAGGTTATAGTCAAAATTTAATTCATTGACCCAGACAACTATGTCTCCATATATGGCTGGTACTGACTGATCAGCTATTGTTGGTGGTGAAAGCTTGGTCTCAACACCAGTGGATATATCATACATATACACAGCCCATGAGCCTGCTCTATTATCCTGCCATACTATCCTATTCCCATATACAGCTGGATTGTTTTGATTTGCAGTGTTTGTAGTAACTCGCGTCTCTGTCATTGTTGATAAGTTTGTGTAGTATATGTCAATGTTACCATTCCTGTTGTCTATGTAGACAACAGTATTCTCGTATATGTCAGGAAACTGCTGATTTCCGGGATCTGTTGTCACCTGAATCTCCATATCTGCATCTATATCATACATGTATATGTCCCAATTGCCGTTCCTATTATCATGCCAGATAATCTTGCCTTCATCTATTCTGGTCTGGTATTTTGCGGCTGAGGCTGTGGTCAGCTGGGTTTTGACACCTGAAGAGAGGTTGTACATCATAACCTGCTGGTACAAGTCTACATACTCAATCCACGTGATTATATCACCTTCTATATCGGGAACATACTGGTTGCTTGTGCTGGGATATATTTGGGTCGCGGTGTCCGTACTCAAATCATGCATGTATATGTTCCAATTACCGTTTCTGTAATCCTGCCATACAATCCTGTTCCCGTCTATAATAGGATTGTCTTCGTTCATGGTTTCATTCGTCAGATGTAGATAACCGTTCCAGACTATAACACTCTTTTCATTTATTCTGCCCTCACTGTCTGTCACCTCAATCTTGATTACGTAGAATCCGAAGTCATCAAGCCTTGTAGAATATTCAGTCGAGGTTTCACCCATTTCTATGACACCATCCTTATACCACTGGTAGGTACATCCAATGCAGGTCCCCTCAGACTCTCCAAATGTAGTTGCAATGGCCTTGAAATATATGTCAGCGCCAAACGGGAAGACAAGCACTTCATCCTGCTCTTCTGTTGGAGGGTAACTAAAACCTGAAACTATTTTTATTCGAGGATTATTAAGGCATACACCATCGCTGGGTTCATCTGTTGGACTATCACAACAAAGACCTCCTCTATCATATTCATCGCTCTCATCCCCGCAGCATGCTAACTCATCCCCGTAGTAGTACAACCCAAATTCATGATCCTCTCCACCCTGGAGTAGGGGAAAATTCCCGCAGAATAGTGTCTGGTTTGTGAGTGTAGTGAGTGTGTTGTTGCTATCATCCATATCACCCTCGACACTGCATTGGGAAGAGCAACAATCATAACCTGTCTCTGTTAGGGGTATGTCAGGGCTGCATACAGTAGGTTTAGGACCTATACCCCAGTTGCAGTAACCATCGAGGTCCTTATCCACACACAGCTTCTGCGGGGTTTCTGCTGCAGGAGGGATAACCTGCTGAACCTCTACAATATATGTGTTAGTATGCATCTGGTATGGTGATGTTACAATCTTTCCGTATCCATCCCCATTCCAGCCAGATCCCCAGCTGTTTTTTATGATCCAGTGCATCCCAAAAGCATCATAACCATAACCTACCAATACTATAGCGTGATTCCAGTAATCTATCGGTCCTGTTATGGATAAAGGACCCTTGGTAACAAGAGCGTGCTTGATTGCTATCTCTCTATCATACTCACCCAATGTTCTGCTACCACTTACATACCAGAGAGCACCATTATTGCATTTATTTGTGCATAGTGTTATTGGCGGATATGAAACCTCATCCCCTGCAGTGTATCCAAAACAAGACTCGTTCACAACGCCGTTATTTCTTATATAAGTCAGAGCTGATGTCGGCATTCCACCGTCACATCCATCACTCGCATAACATGAAACCAAATCCTGTTCAGACAAGTCAGGATTCAAGTGTTGATTATAATAGAGGTTTGTAACACCTTCTATGGTACCTATTGTACTGAAGGCCCAGCAACTACCACATGAAGCCTGATTTTTCACAGGGCTCATCCAGTTTTCACCGTGCCTGTTTCTCCATTCAAACAGCGCATCAGGATATGGTTGTTTAGCGCCTTCTGTTTCAAACTCCTCACAGAACCTGAACACGCCTTCTGAATAAAACTCAAATCCACATGTGGTCCCGAACCATCCACTGAAAAAGTCCTTTTTTTCATGATAAAAATAATTACTAACAGGGGTCTGACCTGCGGTCCAGCTAAGGCCTTTCTGATTCAGAGTGTTTATTCTGAAATCCACTTGAGACTGTTTGATTGTGGTGGGGTTGTATCCATTCCAGATGGAGGAACCCTCAGGAAGGTAGTTGATCCGGTTCAAATATATACCAGAGCCGTCAGACATCTCTATTACTAGCTTATCAGGTTTTATGCCTGATTCAATGAAGCATGTCTCTTCACATACACCTTTTAGGTTCATTTTATCTGTGAGTGGGAAATCGGCCTGGTATAGAAGGTGCTCATTCCCATTATCATCCACAACCAAAACGCGCACATAACTATCATATTTTGCCAGATATATATTGGCATCCATACTCATGGATATTACGTTATCTGGTATGTTCAGTTGATATTCAGAAGCAGTCCTGAATGCTGTATCCACTGATACTACTTGCGGTATCTCGCCAGAAGGTATGCTGAAGGCATCTCCAAACTCCTGTGAGTACACAGGTTGGGATAGAACTAAAAGAGTAAGTAATGTTAAGAGCAGGAGTTTATGCATATTATATATTTGGATATAATATAATGAATACTTATTAACCCCCGGAATAAAGATATACCATGAAATGCAGATTTTGTAAAACCGAAACCAAAAAGGAATGGAAGTATTGCCCAGGCTGCGGAGCCAGGCAGATGGACATGTTTAAGATGGATGATTTGCTTAGCAGGATGTTTAAGGAAATGAGTTCAATGGAGAAGAGAGCTGACAAGGATGTAGAGTTCTTTGACATATCACCCATGATTAGGAACATGAACAGGAATCTAATAAGTCCTGACTCTAAATCCAGAAGGTCGGGCTTTTCAGTCAGGATAACACGAGCAGGGGACAAGCCCCCTTCAGTTTCTATCAACACCTTCGGTAATGTTGACAAGGAGAAGATGATGAAGCAGGTACGTGATAAGTTCGGCCTGAAGCCTGTTAGAAGAGTACAAAACAACGAAGAGGTGCTGAAGGTTCCTGAGAAAACAGAGGAGCCCAAGTCCACAATCAAGAGGCTCAGCCACAAGATCGCTGTTGATGTAGAGCTTCCCAAGGTCAAGTCTGAGAGGGACATACAGGTAAAGGAGCTTGAGAACTCTGTCGAGATAAGGGCAGTTGCAGGGGATCAGGGATATTTCAAGATCCTCACAAAACCCAACAACATGCGACTTATAGGAAAGTCATTTAATAACGGCACATTGATTCTGGAGTTTTCCTAGATCGTGTTTAAGTTTGAAATTATATCTTCCCTTTCAATGTCAGGCTTGACAAATTTCATCAGTTCGAGGAATTCATAGTTTAACTTGTCTGTCGTGACCTCGTTGTTTGCTATCTTTTTTGTCAGATCGTCTATGAAATCCGTGGCATCCTTTTCCTGGAAGAGGTAGTTCTTCACACCGCGGATGTTCTTGTTGTATTGAGAAATTGCAGGCTGAGATATTCCAAGTTTCTCTGCAGCCTGTTTCTGTGACAACCCGTAATCTGATATCAACTTCTTAGCAATCAAGGAACGCGCTGTTGGAAGCACGTCCTGTACGAGAAGCTCAAAAAGCGATTTCATGTATCTATTTTAGAAGAAGTATTTATAAGTATAACGCTGTGATAGTTCATATATTGTCGAGTTCTTCTTGTAGAGACTTCAGGTCAACCTTTTTCTTCTTGGATTCCTCTTCAGGCCTTTTTTCTGGACTTTCCCCTTTCTCTGTAGTTTTGTCCTCATTTTTGGATTGTTCTTCCTTAGGCTTCTCATCTGTTTTAGCCTCTGATTTCTCTGTAGTTTTATCCGTTGGTTCACTTTCGGGCTTCTTTCCCATCTCCTTTTCAATCCTTGCCTCAAGCCTCTTCCGTGCAAGCTCCTCCTTTTGTTCGCGCGTCAGCTTGCTATACTTCTCAGTCTCTTCATCCTTACCAAGCAAGGTTTTATCCACGACCTTTGTCACCTTCTTCACCCTGAGTTTCTTAATCAGGTTCTGGATGAATGCCGGAGGCTCCTTTTTCACCATGAAGATATACAAATTGTATAAAACAACCAAGACTATGATTATTATAACTATTATGATTATGTAGAACGAGGATTCCCATACCCGTGATTTGCATTGGTTTTCATTACAACCGTTAAGGCAATGTTCAACAGTGTTCCATGTAATACCCTCATTATCACATGACTGAAGCAGGTTATCCACACATCTCAGTTCTCCTGGCGTACACAAGCCTGCAAGCTCACAGTCAGCAGGGCATGTGACAAGATTCTCGCCTATATCAAATTCACACGCGCCGTTGTTGTTGCAGACAGGTATAACTTCTGTGTTTTCACCATAAATCTCTGTCTCAGTATCGTTGATCAGCTCAAGATCCACAAGATGACCTGTAGTGTAACTTATTATAACCTGATCCTTTGGCAACAGCTGGTTATAAACAAACAGAAATTCAGGATCATTGTTTACAATCTCATATGTAGCGGTCTTCGGAGCGTAAACAGTTATTTGATCTGCAGAGGATGCGAACGCCTTTGGTATCTTGTCATATACTATGAAGTTGTTGATCTTGACGTCTCCTACATACTCGAAGCTTGTGACAAGTCGGGATTCAGAGTTGCTTGTCTGAAGATGCTTGACAGCATAGAAATCATTAACTATCAGCCTTGAGGTCTCAACAAATCCCCTTATCTTTATCGTGTCTAATGTTGGCAGCTTCAGTGCCTTCTGTGAAGCCTGCTTTACATTGCTGTTGGTCTCTATGGCAGATCCTGGTGCAAGCAGCATTACACGGCTCGTTTTTTCAACAACCTCAGGTGTTGGGGGCACGTAAGGAGGTGGAGTTGTCTGGTTGGTATCATTCACCACCTCATCACATTCCAGGTACTCAGAAGGCTTATCAATCTCAGTGTCACATTCATTGTTATCTGTGCATGTCCTATTACCGCATACCAGCTCATCCCATTCTGTGCATTCCCAGTCCTCTTCGCAGAGGCTATAGCTCGTGGTTGTGAACGGTTCTCCATCCTGTATCTCACAGTTTATGAATGTGTGATCGCAGGATCTGACAGTGTAGAAATATGTTGTGTTCGGCATCAGATCCTCAAGCATGATTTCATGCTGCAGTATAAGTGTATTATTCTCGGTGTTTGTAATGGATGACGAGTTGCCTAAAATCTCGTATATGACCTCGGTATGTGATTCCAGGTTAGTTTCCCAGTATATGGTTATATTTGTGTCAGTCATGTTGTAGTGTGTCAGGTTGTGTATACCAACAGCGTTTCCTGTGTCTACATCTTCAATAGTTAGCAAGTGAGAATCAGAAGATCCTGTGTGGTTTTCGTCCCCTTCAAAGGATCCATTAACCAGGAAGATACCAGCTTCGGATATTATTATAGTACGGTTAAGAGGACTTGGTCCTGTATGGTTTATTTCTCCTGTTGTATTTACATTTAATGAGACATTGCCTGTGATATTTAATATAACATCAAATCTAATACCCGCTCCTGTAGTTGTTGTAGCATCTCCCTGATTTGAGTTGATCAGGGTTGTAATAGATGTGGGTGCCTTTTTAATGGTCAAGTGGTATGTGAGTCCTGTTGTGTTGTCTATATAATTCGCATCATCTGTTGCATTTACATAGTATTCGTAAGTACCGACAGCCAATGGCACAAAATCTGGATTGAGAACAGACTTACCATTCCTGTAAAGCTTGGCTATGCCTCCTGCAGAGATACCTATCACATTATTCTGCCCATATACTACAGTGACATTGTTATTCTCCACATTGTTCAGATACAGAGTCACTGGATTATCGGCCTTGTTGACTGTGACAGTTTCAGTATCATCTAATAACAAGTAGTACTTTGGTACTGTGGTATTGCAGATGAATTCATATGTGCCTGTAGTAAGGTTTATGGTCTCATTTGCAGGCATGAAAACAGAATCAATCCATAGATCACCTTCCGATCCGTTGCATAAACATTCAGCGCTGAAATCATCCCCATAATCTATTTCAGTTCCAGGGCTGAATCCAAGCTGACATGAGATAGAGGGCTGGCCAACAGTGAGCCATCGTGTCAGGAAGTCACCCAATGAGTTGTGGGTTTCAGGGGTTATAGCTGTGTAATTATAGATTCCAGGTGGAAGCGTGCTTATGTCAGAATTATTAACAAGTGTGGAGTTCCTGTATAAGACCAAGCCTGCCACAGAAGAGTAGGCGCTCACATTAGTCTCAGCTGGATATAAAACGTATGCATTATCTGCCTCACTGTTAATCAGTAATATAATACTTGATTGCCTTTGGTTTACAGTAAGATATCCAGATGTTTCAGCGGATTCATAGTTCAAATTATCTGTGTTGTTGCATGTGTAAATATATTCGCCCACAGGCAGGATCTGAAGATCAGGGTTTGAGACAGAACTGTAATCCCTGAATAACATAGGAGTTATCCCAGGTTCTGTATATAAACATGTGGCTACGGTCTCTGTCCCGTATGTCACATTATTCGAAGGCTCAAGTAAAAGGTTTGGTGTTGGTGTGGCCTTTGTCACAGTGTATGTGAACTCACCAGTAGTTTTCGTGACATTATTTTGGGTGGCATACATCCCCCATTTGTAGGTACCCACATCTAGTCCGGTCCACTGATAATAGTATTCGTCACCCACATTCGAGGTTGTATAATTCTTAGTTGTAT
>Ga0210057_1009862_pt1 | contig 10943 bp, 11 predicted proteins | sample CryGeyCG2114_010_2_FD_183968 | JGI IMG/M metagenome (GOLD analysis project Ga0210057, IMG submission 183968) | Groundwater microbial communities from aquifer - Crystal Geyser CG10_big_fil_rev_8/21/14_0.10 (SPAdes) (version 2) | ecosystem: Environmental > Aquatic > Deep subsurface > Groundwater ...
GTCTGAAAATAGATGTTCTTGAGCCGTTGTTAAAGCTGGCAGAAAGCATGAAATCAAAACTTTTAATCATTTCTTCTGAGCATGATGCGGGAAAACAAGTCGATGGTCTCGGCGGTATTGCGGCTTTATTAAGGTTTAATATATAGTTGGCAGTTCGATGGATTGCGAAGCAATCCATCTTGAGTGCTTTCGCTCGAGCCTTTTGCAAAGGCTCGATACAAAGACTTTTATAGTTCTTTCCTCACTCTGTAGTAAAGTATGCAAAAAGTGTGATTCAGATGCAGTGGCAAATCGCCACAACATTTTAATAATAGTTCTGTATCACTGCGGTATAGCAAAAAAGAAATCAACAAAAAAGAGGGTGGAAAGGTTATGATCGTAAAAGAAGAATTTTTGGGAAAGCTAAGACGATATTTTGCATTAAATCTCTATGAAGTTAAAATCTGGGCGGCATTATTGTCAAGAGGTGTTGCAACAGCCGGAGAATTATCAGACATTGCAAACGTTCCAAGATCACGAAGTTATGACGTTCTTGAAAGCCTTGAAAAAAAAGGATTTGTCATAATGAAATTAGGCAAGCCAATCAAATATATTGCAGTTCCTCCAAAAGAAGTTGTCGAAAGAGTCAAGAAAAATATTCAGGAAGATACAACAATAAGATTGAAAAGACTTGAAGACTTGAGAAACAACAAGTTAATCCATGAATTGGATGCTCTCCACACTCAAGGTATTGATTTGGTTGAGCCAAGCGAATTAAGCGGCAGTTTGAGAGGTCGCCATAACCTGTATTCTCATATGGAAAGGACTCTCAACAACGCAAAGAAAAGCGTTACTCTTGTGACAACATCGCAGGGTTTATTGAGAAAGATTGAGGGTTTCAAGCCCATATTCGATAAATTAAACAAAAAGGGAGTGTCAATAAGAATTGCCGCCCCTATCACAAAAGAAAATAAGGATGTGATTAAAGAGTTAAACAATATCGCAGAAGTCCGCCACACAGACTCAAAGTCAAGATTTTGCATTGTTGACGGCAAGGAGCTTGTTTTCATGGTATTGGATGACCAGGACGTTCATCATACATACGATGTTGGAATCTGGGTAAACACTCCATTTTTTGCAAGCGCGATGGAAAACATGTTTGACAATGCCTGGAAGACAATGAAGCCTGCCAAGTAATATTTTTTCATTTTTTTGCAATAATATTTATAAGCAGTTCTCATTGTAGGGATTTATGGATATTAATACGATTGCGTCTGGTTTGCATCCTTTGGAAAGGGAAGTTCTGCCTTATTTGAAGGGGAAAACAGACATTGGCGCAATTTGCAGGGAATCTGGCATGCTTGAGGTTTCTGCTGTCCGCGCTTTGGGGTGGATGGAGGAAAAAGGGATTGTCAAATTAATCATAACTCCTGAGGAAATTATCGATTTGGACATAAATGGAAAGGAATGCATTTCAAAAGGTATGCCTGAGAAAAGATTTCTTTCTATCCTTAAAACACCCTTGTCTTTGCAGGAAATTGAAAAAGCTTCGGGATTGTCAGCTCCTGATGTCGCAAGCTGTCTCGGCATATTGAAGCAAAAACAGGCGATTAAAATTGAAAAGAAAGACAAATTAATTGTTGAAATAACCGACGCCGGGAAAGCATTATTGAATGGAAAATGGCCTGAGGAGGATTTTTTGAAAAAGCTTCCCGCTCCTTTGGGCAGTCTTGACAAAAAACTTGTCGGAGATTTAAGATCAAGGGCGAAGATAATTAAAATCGAGACAAAAAAGCACAAATCAGCGGAATTGACTGATTTGGGAAAGCAGTTGAAGAATATAAAAATCGAGGACACAATCGACAAAGTCACTCCTGAACTTATCAAATCCGGAGATTTCAAGGGAAAAACTTTCAGGTCTTACGACATTAATGCGCCTTCCCCTCCGCTGTACCCTGGAAAGCTACATCACTATAGAAGTTTCCTAGATAATGTCAGGAAAACTTTTCAATCCCTCGGATTTGAAGAGATGTCAGGCCCATTAGTTGAGTCAGATTTCTGGGATATGGATGCGTTGTATATGCCGCAATTCCATTCGGCAAGGGAAATTCATGAAGCTTATTATGTAAAAAAGCCGGCAGCAGCAAATGTCGAAAAGAAATTCCTTGACTCAGTGTCGCAGATGCACGAAAAAGGCGGCAATGGCTCTGAAGGTTGGAAATACAAGTTTGATTTTAACAGAACTTTGAGAACTGTGTTAAGAACTCAGGGAACCGCTTGCTCTGCAAGAAAACTGGCTTCAAAAGACTTGAAAATTCCAGGAAAATATTTCGGCATCGCAAGATGTTTCAGATATGACGTGATAGATGCGACTCACCTGCCAGATTTCAACCAGATGGAAGGCATTGTTGTGGAAGAAAACCTGAATTTCAGGCATCTCATAGGATTATTGAAAATGTTTGCAAAAGTTTTCGCAAAAACTTCTGAAATCAAGGTTGTTCCTGGCTATTTCCCGTTCACAGAGCCCAGCGCCGAATTATTTGCAAAACATCCCAAGTTGGGATGGGTTGAATTGGGCGGGGCAGGATTGTTCAGGCCTGAAGTTGTCCATCCGCTCACAGGAAGGAATATTTCAGTCATTGCGTGGGGCTTGGGTGTTGACAGATTGGGAATGTTTGATATGGGAATTAAAGATATCAGGGATTTGTTCACTCACGACCTCGAAGTCCTGAGAAACGCGAAGGTGGTATAAATGCCGTCAATAACCTTTAGCGAGAAAGATTTGTTTAAGCTGGTTGGCAAGACAATTCCTGAAGCAGAACTAACAACAATACTCGAATCCGCCAAGGCAGAAATCGAGTCAAGGGAAAATGGAAAAATAACGTTAAAATTCAATGATACTAATCTTCCATATTTGTGGAGCATTGAAGGTGTTGCAAGATTCATAAGATTGTTCAAAAATCTTCAAAGTTCGCCTGCCAAGCTTAAGCTGGAAGAAAAGTCATACGAAATTAAGACCGAACCATCAGTGGCAACAGTAAGACCAATAATCGGCGGTTTTGTCGCAGAAGGAAGCAAAATCACAGAAGAATTGCTTGAACAATTAATTCAACTGCAGGAAAAACTGGCAGACAGCTACGGAAAGAATAGGGAAAAGATTTCAATCGGGTTGTATCCTGCAAGCAAAATAAAGTTCCCATTAACCTATAAAGCCGTAGACCCAAGTTTCAAATTCACGCCGTTGGAATTTAGCCACGATATGACATTAGCGTCAATATTGAAAGAGCATCCGAAAGGAATGAAGTATGCAAAGATATTAGAAAATAAAAAACAATATCCAATTTTGGTGGATGCAACAAACAGCGTATTGAGCTTTCCGCCAATTATTAACTCAAACAACTTAGGCAAGCTAACGATCGGAGATAATGTGATATTCTGCGATGTTACAGGCCACGAATTAAAAGACGTAAATCTTGCATTGGTCATATGTGCTTATGCGTTGTCAGAAAGGGGCTTCAAAATTTATCCGACAAAAGTTAACAACCACGTCTTGCCAGATTTAAGATTCAAAAAAGTAATGTTCGACAAGAAATTAGTGAAAGAAGTTCTTGGCTTAGACTTAGGGGACAAAGAAATTAAAGAGTTATTGCACAAATTCGGCTATGAAGTGGAAGGAAATGTGGTAGAAATCCCGCCATACAGGCAGGATATAATGCACAATGTTGACATTGTCGAAGATATTGGCATAGCGTATGGCTATGACAAATTAATTCCGATTCCGTTAACGTCATATACTGTCGGTTCGACATTTCCGATTATCAATTTTGTTGATAAGTTCAGGACTATTGTTGCCGGATGCGGTTTCCAGGAGGTTTATTCCGCAATTTTGAGCAATAAGGAAGCATTGTATGAGAAAATGAACTTGCAAGAATCGTCAACAGTGGAATTGCTGGACTTTATATCAAATAATTACAGCGTTATACGTTCATCGCTCCTGCCGATGTTGATGGATGTCTTGCAGAAGAGCAAGCATAATACTTATCCGCAGATGCTTTTCGAGCAGGGAGTAATATCTGTGTTGCTGAACAACGAAGCTGTTGACAAGGAGCACTGCGCATTAATCAGCGTCCATAATAATGCCTCATTCACTGAAATAAAATCAGTTATGGGCGCAATTGCGAGAAATTTGGGAATAGAATTGGAGTATAATATTGCGGAAAACGATTCTTACATCAAGGGAAGATGCGCTTCGATTTCATACAGGAAAAAGCAGTTTGGCGTCATGGGTGAATTAAGTCCAGCGGTTTTGGGAAATTGGAAATTGGAATTGCCTGCGGCCGCGGCAGAACTGGATCTATCAGCATTATTCGAAGAACTTAGCAAGAGATAATTATTAACGGGAGTGTGAGGGTGTCCCTCGCCTACTTTATTATTTAGTAGTGCGTCAGCACTCTATATATTAACAGAAACAAATAATCATATTAAGAAAAAAGAATAAATAAAATAATAAAAAATCAATTAAGAATTACTTCTTAGCTGGTTTGGCTTCTGGCTTTTTAGGTGCAGGCGCTTTTGCAACTGGCTTAGGTTTGCCTTGCGCTGGTGCTGCTGGTTTTGGCTTTGTTGTTCGTGTTTCCAATCCCAACTTCTCGAATTCTTTCACGACAACATCGTGTGATGCGCCTTTTGTTATTGCGATTGTCTTTTCCATTGGCACAACATGCGCTGCGTTTACAGCTCTTCTTCTTACGTTTCCGTCAAGAAGCAATTTGCCTTTTGCGTCAATGTCTACAATTACCGCTACATTGCCTGCGTCTCTGCCTGCTAATTTAGTGCATAGTCTTCCTACTGTGATTATTTTTTCCATTTTTTTGTCTCCCGCCCAAGAAATCAGAATCGTTGCCGTATTCTGCGAGCGCTTTTGTTTATGATAATGATTTTGTCAATATTGCCTTTCTCATGCATTTGCTGCATAATTTGCCTGCGAATGGTCTTTCAGGCCTTCTTGCTGTTTTTGGAAGCTTTTTGACCTGCGCTGGCGATCCCCTTGCTACTCCATGAAGGATTGTTTCGCATTCCGCGCATTTTGATTTTGCAGGCGCTCGGCGTTTGTAGTGTATTACTTCTCTTCCGCCAGGTGTTGTTACATAAACGCGCCTGTATGTTTTGCTTCTTAGGTTTCCTCTTACCATAACATTGAAAATCAGCACCCCATTTAAAAACCTATTGCTTAAAAACCATATTTTAAGGGTTTAATAGGTAAAAAAACCAGATTTATATATTAAATTAAAATACAAGCATTATGAGTGAAGGCATAGGCAGAGTCAGCAGAGTTTTTAGAAGCATCACGAACATATTCTACAAGCCTATTGCAGTTGAAAAAAACACTCCCGCGTCTTTATCAGAAACGTGCATTAATGCATTAAGAACAGCAAATCCTGGAAGAAATTATACTAGCGAGACTGGGAAATTCGCAGAAGGCAGGTTCACGATTGTTCACCGTCCTGATGAAAATGATGATATTTATGCAATTCTTGCGATAAGCGAGGATAATCTCGCAATTCAAAAAACAGCTTATTTGGATTCTTCAGAAAACGATGTTCTTGATAAGATTGTCAAAGAGTTTAAGGTGCCTTATGAGTGAAGCAAATGACTTGGGAAACATTGCATTAGGCATTGCGACTTATCTTAGAAATAATGATGCTTTGAAAGGCGATTATTTTCATCAAAGGCTTGAGGAAAAAGGCGTATATGGAATTTTCAAAGGAGCTCCAGATAGCTTAAACACAGGTCTTGTCGCGGCTGTTTTCAAGATAGGTGATAGTGTTCTTGCCATATCTGAAGATGAGGGTGTTATTTCTCAAAATGTTCTTGTCAAGCTTGTTGAAAAATATGCGGATTGCGAACGTTTTTAATCTTTTAATTCTTTGATATGTTATGAAAATCGCAGTTCTTGTTTCAGGCGGTGTTGACAGCTCAACAGCGTTAGCATTGTTAAAAAAACAAGGGCACGACGTCACTGCGTTTTATTTGAAGATCTGGCTTGAAGACGAGCTTTCATTTCTTGGAAACTGTCCGTGGGCTGAAGACTTGGATTATGTGGAAAAAGTCTGCAAACAGTTTGATGTGCCGTTGAAAATAATAAACTTGCAGAAAGAATACTGGAAAAATGTTGTTTCATACGCGTTGAAGGAAGTAAAGCAGGGCAGGACTCCCAATCCTGACATGATGTGCAACTTAAACATTAAGTTCGGAGACTTTTTCAAGAATATTGACAAGAGTTTTGAGAAAGTCGCAACCGGACATTACGCAAATATAACAGTAAAAAACAAAAAAACATACTTGAAGAAAGTCAAAGACAAAATAAAAGACCAAACATACTTCCTCGCTCATTTGAATCAAAAGCAAGTCAGCAGGGCAATGTTTCCGATTGGAAATATGCTGAAGGAAGATGTAAGAAAGTTAGCAAAAAAGCTGAATCTTCCAAATAAGAATAGAAAAGACAGCCAAGGCATTTGTTTCCTAGGAAAAATAAATTATAATGACTTCATCAAACAGCATTTGGGAGAAAAGGAAGGAAATTTTGTTGATATCGACACAAAACAAGTGCTTGGAAAGCACAAAGGATACTGGTTTTATACTTCCGGCCAGAGAAAAGGCACAAGATTGAATCAGCCAGGGCCATGGTATGTTGTTTCAAAAGATATCAAGAAAAACATTGTTTATGTTTCAAGAAATTATGATGAGCACAAGAAAAATGTTTTCAAAGTAAACAAGCTTCATTGGATTGCGGACAAGCCAAAGTTGAGCAATTTGAACGTCAAATTAAGGCATGGCCCGAAAATGTACAAGTGCAAAATTAAAGTTATTAGGAAAGATTTATGGGAGGTTAAGATAAACAAATGCGACCAGGGCATTGCTCCTGGCCAGTTTGCTGTTTTCTATGACAATAAATACTGTTATGGCTGCGGAGAAATCATTTAGCTGAATATCATTTCAATGTCTTTCTTTGTCAATAATCTCCACTTTCCTTCACCCAGATTTCCAAGTTCCAGGTGGCCTGTCTTTGTTCGCGCGAGTTTGGTTACTCGATAGCTGTGCGCTCCGAGCAATTTTCGAATGATGTGCTTGCTTCCTTCCGCAATCACGACATCAATGCCCTTTCCATTCCGATGGCAGTCTGCCTTCACTATTTTATCGTCGATTTTTGTTCCTTTTTTGATTTTTTCAATTGCTTCGTCTGTGATTTCTCGGTCTGCTTCGACATAATATGTTTTTTTGATTTTATTGCTTGGATGCGTTATTTTGTGGACGAATTCTCCGTCATTTGACATTATAAGCATTCCCTGCGCCTGAATGTCCAACCTTCCAGCCGGATAAATGCGCTTGTCTGTTTTGATTAAGTCAAGCACTGTCTTCATTCCATGCCCTTCCGAAACTGTTGTTACGTATCCCTGGGGTTTGTTCAGCATGATGTAGACTTTTTCTTCTGCGATGACAGGCTCTCCTTCAATCCTTATGTCGTCGGTTTTTTCAGCAGTGTCGCCGAGGATTGCGGTATTGCCGTTCACAGTCACGCGGCCGTCTTTTATCAGCTCTTCGCATTTCCTTCTGCTCGCGATTCCCGCGTTTGCGAGTATTTTTTGCACTCTTTCAGCCATATCCCAATATTCTCTGCAATGTTTATATATCTAATGCAAATAACAGAGTTATGCTTGACGTAATTATTAATGAAGAATTGATTGAGTCGGCAAAGCTCTTGGGTTTCAAGCAGGTTATTGTGGCTCGTCATTCTTTGGCGGATGTAAAGGATGGAAACGCAGTCATAGTTTCCGCAAATGACATACGAAGCGCAAAAAAGAAGTCAAAATATGTTATTGCAAAAAGTTCTGACAAAGACAGATATGTCATTGAGCATGAAAAGCCGTTTATGCTTATTGGTCTTGGGGAATCAACAAAGTCTGACAAAACCAAGAAGAGGGAAATCGGCATTAACCAGGTTTTATGCAAATTAGCCGCAAAAAATAATGTCAGTTTCGGTTTTAATTTTAAGTCGTTGTTGACTGCGGACATTGAAAGAAGGGCAATAATTCTTGGCAGGTGGATGCACATAGCAAGAATAGCGAGAAAGTACAAGGTGAAATGCAATATCATAAGCCTTGCCGAGTCGCAGGAAGACCTTAGAGATGCATATGATTTCCAGGCTTTTGCCAATTTGATTGGTTTTTAAACAATTCTTTGGTTTTCGTCGAAAGACTGCCACAAAATTTATAAAGGTGAGAGCCTGTTTTTAGCATAAAAAAGGTGGTTGAAATAATGAAGGTGTGGATATGGCTATTTATTGGTATTTTGATTGTATCTTCCGTATTGGCTGACAACAGCATCTGCAAAACAACCATAACAAATCTTGCATTCTCTCCTCAATCTCCAGGGGCTAAGTCAATAGTCACAGTTTCATTCAAAATTGATACGCAATTTGTGACAGGGCCTTCTGCTAATCCTCTGCCTTCCAGTGTTCATTTTAATGTTACGCAGGACGGTAATTTGGTTTCTGCTCAAAGCTCTATCCCTGCCAATATTGCTCCGATTCAGTATTTAGGGGAGTATTATCCTGCAACAGTTTCATTTACCTTTAGTCCTGAAAATGAAGGCGCATATGTGGTGGATGTGTTTGGTTATCCGGGTCTTGCAAGTTTGTGCCAGGGAACACTGACAGACGCGAATACTGATGCAAAGTCAGTCGATGTTGTTGTGGGCGCTCCTCCGGCTTTCGATTTATCAAAATCATCAGATTGCCAGTCTGCTGGTTTTCATTGGACTGGCACACAATGCTGTGTTAATGATACGTCATTGTATTACGAAGACAGCGGCATAATCAATCCTGCGTCAGGCGGCGGATGCTGGGCTGGCAATTATATTGCGTACGGCGAAACTGCTATGAACGGCAGGGTGATAAACTACAAGGGCAATTTCGTTCCTTGTGCGCCTTCAACAGCTCCTTTGCTTGTTCTGCCGACTGGCAATCATCAGGATCCAGTCACGATAGCCTGCAATTCAAATACTGTTTTGACAGGCGCGACAAAAATTTCAGGCGAGAATGCTGTCTGCGGCTCAGATGGAAAATGGAATATTTTCACGTCTTCGGCTGAAAATCTTGCTGTAAGCAGTGTTGGCTGGCAGTCTGCGTGGTCATTAATTCCTGCGGGCAAAAAAATCTCCGGCTGCTGCCCGCAAGACCAGTGCTGGTCAGGCTCGTCTTGCGTTGACGTAAATTCCGCGCTGAAAATTGACAGCCAGGGATACAAGTGCATCCCTTCTACGCCGCAGTCTTCTTGGGCTCCTGCTGTTGTCCAGTCCACGTGGGATAAAATAGAAAATGGATTTTGCGCTCAGGATACTCAGTGTTTGTTAAATCCTTCTGGAAATCCTTCGAATGACGGTCAGCCGGAGTTATGGTTTGCCTCTACTCCATTGAATCAGCCAAAGTGCATAAATGATGGGCAGTCTATTTTGGACCATTACTGCAGTTCAGGGCAGTGGACGTCAAGAACAAAAATTCTTGCCGCGAACATGATTGCAAGGGCGGAAAAACCATTTACATTAATCTGCGGTTCTCCGGATGTTTTGCTGCTTCCAAATGCGACAGAGACTATAAAATTGGCAAACACAATAAAAAGTCCTGTTGTAAAAGGCTCCAGGACATTCCCTGCTGGAAATAACGTTTGCATTTTAAGATCGGGAGCTGAAACTTTCTTTGGCTCTGCATTGAATGTTCCTCCGAGCGATGCAAAGAGCATCGTGTCCGCATTAAACATTCCTAATTATTGCAATGCGTTCTTCACTCTCGCGGGCGTTGGAGAATTGTGCAGAAACACAGGAGATTTCAGCGTGTATTATGATTCAGATTCTAATTCTGTCATAATAAAGTCGTCGGCTCCTTCGGTTGTCAAGGGAACATTTGCAGGCACAATAGCATACATAACAAATGCGTTCAGCAGCATAACCGCATACACGAAAACAATAACCTCGACTTCTGCCAAAGATTACAGCATCTTCGACCAGCCTGGAGAATTCAGCAATTTGTTCATCTCAGACACGAGCAGGGGAAAAATGATGGCGTTTATGGAGACAAACCAAACGCAGTTCAGAACAACATACTTGGGAATGAAGTTTGAAAATATGGATTTGAAAGACAACCCGTGCATCATGCTTTTCAAGTCTTTTGATGATATTTCGAAATGCGAAAATCAGCTGGATTACAAGTCAAATGGCTTTTTCATTTTGGCTGCGCAGGCAAATGAAAATACAAAGTTAATCAATTCATGGGCTGATTTAACGTCTAAGTTGAGGTTGCTATGAAGGCGCAGATAACACTGTTCATAATAATTGGCATTATCATACTATTTGCATTGACAATACCTTTTTTGTTTATTGCTGAACGCCCCTCCCCTAATCAGCAGGTTAAAAACTCAAACATAAAGCAGGTCAGCGAATATGTTGAAGAATGTCTTTCCCAGGTCTCTGCAGAAGGTTTGAAATTAATCGGACAGCAGGGCGGCGTTATTTACAAATCCCAGGGCGGTTTTGTTCTTGACCCTAAATCAGACAATCAGGACTTTGCGTATTATGGATACCAAAATCATACTGTGAGATATGCGGTTTCATTAAATCCTGAATTTAACCTTCCATATGATAAGTATGATGTGTTTATGAGCAATCGCCCGCCTGCATATCCTTGGATTACGTTCCCGTATAATCCTTTCAAGAACAACAGCATAAGCTTTGTCGCAAACGGCCTGCTTGGATTTAATCATCTGACAACTCTTGATAATGCTCCCGACAGCATTCAGTCAAATTTAAAGAATTACACTGAAAAGAAAATATTGGATTGTGTTGACTTTAACTTGTTAAAAGAGCGCGGTTTTATGATAAATGCTGGAATTCCGGATGCAAAAGTTGATTTC
>Ga0210057_1009865_pt1 | contig 10937 bp, 10 predicted proteins | sample CryGeyCG2114_010_2_FD_183968 | JGI IMG/M metagenome (GOLD analysis project Ga0210057, IMG submission 183968) | Groundwater microbial communities from aquifer - Crystal Geyser CG10_big_fil_rev_8/21/14_0.10 (SPAdes) (version 2) | ecosystem: Environmental > Aquatic > Deep subsurface > Groundwater ...
CCATTGGAACTGCGGATTTGAAATAGGGGGTGGAAGGTTGCCACATATGTGACAACCATTCGAATCCCAATAACTTTCTTCGATTCGTCCATCTGTTAGAGTAACTTGTATTTTAAACTCAGTTCCAGTAGTTCCAGCGATAGTGCTTATTTTTAATGTTGGTCTTTTAGGTGCTCTATCAGGTATGCCGGTTTCATGGGATTTAAGAGGTGGAGATTGTTCTTGAATAATCATTTCTGTATATCCGATTGTTCCACCATTTGTGCCTGCGATAAGCGCACCCATAAACGGAGGTCTTTCACACATAGGTTAAGTTGAATTATTTTTCTAGTCCGAGCACTTTTCGTCCATTGACGGTTGCAATTTTGACGAGTTCGTCCAAATTCATAAAACGATTTCCGATTGCCATGAGTTTCAGTTCGTTCCACATGTCGCCATCTGTAAAGGGAAGCATGTAATCTGCGATATTGTCTGATCCGATTGCGACTGTGATTCCGTGGGCGACGAGTTCGTCAACTGGAGTGAGCGCGTTATGAAATGGCTGGCTCTCTTCATGTCTTGGAGCGTCGATCCAAGCGGTAGGGCAGCCGATCATCATGACCTTAGCTTGTTGTAATTTCTTGTACACTTTTTCACGATAAGCCTTAGGGTGCGCAGCAAGTGAGATTGAGTGAATTGCAACAACTTTGCCTTGCATGCCATATTCTATTGTTTTATCTGCAAGCATTTCTGTTTCCTTATCAGAGTGGAGGTTGAATTGATCTACGTGAACGTGTACCATTTTCCCCAAGCTTTTAGCAGTAGAAAGAAGAATATCAAAATGCTCTTCGCCTTTACCAAAATCACGTTCATCCCTTTTGGGAAGCCCTCCGATGATGTCTACCATCTCAGATCCAGTATCAAACCATTTTCGAGCTGCAGGTTCTATAACACCCTTCAATGTTTGTCCGATCAGCACAACTTCAATCTGATCTTTATAATTATCTTTTGCCTTTAGTGCAGCCTTAATCGCACGATCTTCTACAACTGGGTCAACGTCAATAAATGATCCAACAGCTGTGACTCCCTGATCTATCATGAGTTCAAGTGCCTTTGAAATCCGTCTGCAATACTCATCTTCTGAGGCATGTTTGACAGCATCAACAATATCCCACTTTTCCTCAAGCATGTATTTTTTGTAAATATCGAGACTATCTGGGCTGATGGTGAAGGCACGATCAATATGCGCGTGAGCATTTACCCAGCCTCCGTTTTTTTTAATTTCTTTGATGATTAGATCTTTGAAATTCCAGTGGGTTGACATAGATTTTAATTGCTTAACTGTTAAATTGCTATATTGCTAAATTGCTTTCAATCTTTTCTCAACTGTATGAATAATTGTCGATACTGCGATTTCATTTTTTCCACCTCGTGGAACGATGATATCGGCAAATTCCTTGCTTGGCTCGACAAATTTTTCATGCATCGGTCTAGCATATGCGACATATTGGGCATAACAGGATTCAAGAGTTCTTCCTCGTTCTTCGATATCGCGTTTTGCTCTTCGAAGAATGCGGATATCTGCAGGTACGTCAACAAATATTTTTATATCAATAAGATCGCGAAGCGCCTCATCATGAAATATTAGGATACCTTCAATGATAATGAGTTGGGATGGTGTCACTTTGGTAGTAACATTTTTATTACGAGTGTGATTTGTGAAGTCGTACTCTGGAATTCTTACGGTTTTTCCTTTCAAAAGATCCTGAAGATGTTTCACAAAAAGTGAGGTCTGAAGGGCATTCGGATGATCGTAATTTGTCTTCACGCGCTCTTCCATCGTTTTTTTGGACTGGTCTTTGTAGTAGCGATCGTGGGGTATATAGGCGCCATGACTGTTGAAATAGTCTTTGACTTTTTCTGCGATCGTCGTCTTTCCTGAGCCAGTTCCTCCTGCAATTCCAAGAATTAGTGGGGTCATGTTGAAGAGAGTATAAACAATTATTTTAGGAAACTCAATGTGATAATAATAAATCACACTTTTTATTGATTCGAGTATGAATTTATGGAAAATGATGATAAAATGCATGGGAATTGAAAGGTTTATACATATTATTTACTCCAAAAGCAAAAAATTTAGTTTAATTCTTATTTTATGTCAGAAAGAAAAACTTGGACTGAGCCCTACAAAGAAAATATAAATCTTTCGGAACTTCAAGGTCAGATGCTTCTTTCTGAACTTCGTGCGAATACATTTCGTATGGATATTGCAGAGCGCGGAATGAACAACGAAAGTGATTTTGGGTTTACTTATAAGATGGGTCAGGATTTTCCAGGATTTGTCGATCATGAACATCATCATGCGAGACATGTAGAGTACACAATAAAAAAATCCCTTATTGAATATGACAAAGCTTACCCTGGAGAGTTTGATCTGAAAGACCCAGACATGTTAGCTGACATGACAGCTCTTTTCTTGTTTCCATATACACATGATGGATTTGATCAGCAGACGAGCTCAGTGCGAAATGCAGTATTTAAAGAAAAAGGTATTCCGATAAGTTTACCTGTGAAAAAAGGCCATGGAGTAGCCTCAGGAGTCATGCTTATGGCTCAAGCTTCGCGTTATGCTGAGTCGTGCGGAATCACATTTGAGGAGGCATGGAATATTATCTCTCCAGCTGCAATCATGACAATGCGGCATGATATTCCAGAAAAATTTGAAGAGACGTTTGGTGATAAAAGCATTCCTACTGAAATTCAACTAACTTTGGAAGGGGAAGAACTAATTGAGCCATTTGAAGATGACAAGTTGGATCTGCTTACTTTATCTCCAAAGCAATATGTTGAAATTTTACGTATGCAAAAATATCCGTATGGATTTATTGGTGATTTTGGTGAAGAGGGAAAAAGCATTTATGGATTATCCCCTGAATTTGAAGCTGAATTTAAAGATGAGTTATCACAGTTAAACGCATCAACAAGTCCTTTGATGGAAAATCTCTCAGATTCGAGGAGAACGAGGCTTAAGACACTGACTGAAATAGCGTATTTTTCTGATACTGCGGATATGATATCACCCTGGCTTTATCAATTTGGAAGAACCTTTCTAACTGATTATTCAAGAAGAAGAGCATGGTCTATTTTTAACGGAAAAGAGCAACCGACGGTTGATGATGCATTTGGAATGATCATTGAGGGTCCAGGATTTCAACCAGCTGACGATATGCGGTTGCTTTGGGAACTAGTACATGCAAATGGGACTGATTCAAAATTAAATAAAATTCCATGGGTTATACAATTTCACAAAGATCACACGATTCTGGGAGCGATGCTCATGGTAAGTCTTGGAGAAAGAATTATGGAGATAGGAGAATTGTCTGAGGATGATTTAAACCAAGCTGAAATTCGATTATTTTTGACAATGCTAAAGATTAATGAGCCTGATATTGCAGATGAAACCGCAAATGAAATAATGGCAAGTTATGGAATGTATCCTGAGGCAAGACCTCAAACTGATTATCAAACCACTCCAATAACAAAATATAAAATTCCAGATGGCTTGGAAATTCTTTGGCGCATTTATCATACTCGTGCAAAAAGATTGAAGCAGAAAATTGATACTGTTGGGGCTGGTCGAGATGAAGCATACAATAGTTTATTAAGAGAAAAGTATCGAAATAGATGTGGTCATTTTGTTGAGGAATTCAGAGATATTGCAGAATCGCTTTCTAAAAAAAGAAAATCTTACACAGATGAGGATAAGGAAAAATATGTAAGTCTTGTCGCTAAAGTTGTAGATCATTTGTTTGTGAAATATGAAGTGACAGAAGATGAGGCAGAAGAGTATTGTCGGATCTTAAAAGCGTATGAAAACGCTGCGTCGCAGCCATTTGTGAACGAATCCATCTCGACGAAGCCTGTGAAGATTTTGTAATTGTTTAAATCAAGAAGTTGAGCCTTCTGGTATTTTTAAAGACGAAAGCACCTTGAGTGACCAATTGGATTGACCGATTATAAAATATCCATTTTCATCTAATTCTGATCCCAAGCCAATGTTATCTACAGGCATCTCCGCTCCTTGAAATCCGCCATATTGTAGCGGAACCATCAGTCCAGTTTGTGGATGTCTATCAAATCTAACTGCCCAGGAGTGATTATCTGTCTTTGCCACCATCGCAGGGGTAATTAAACCTGCTGATCTAGGATATTTTTTTACAGGATCACGCAAATCAACAGTTTGGAAATCTTTTCTTTCAAGAGTTTGAGGTAATTCTGGTCCGGGAATATTTAATTCTTCACCTGTTAGAGAAACATTTAAACATTCAAGTTCTCCCTCATATCCATACTGCATTGCAACGACTCTCCGATTTCCCTCAGAGTCAAGTGCGACATTTGCAATTTGAATATTTGGCTTACCTTCTTCATCTAAGCGTGTGAGAATCGTTGATGTGGCATTGTGAAGTGAATCTACGTTTTGATGATTTCCAACAAATAGAGCAAAACGCATACGATTTGGATCTGGTTTTACCATTTGCCAACCATGAGTATTTAGCCCTAACCTGACAACTTCAACTTCTGGCAAATGAAATCCAAGCGAACTCATTACTTCAAGTATATTACCCAATGGAACTGGAGATTTTGGAACAGGTCGATTCTTGTCAAGACCAAAAAGAGACTCCACAGTCATTTGTGAAAACCCTCTGTACGGATCTACTTCGTGTGCACTCATTTAGTTGACATTATATCCATTTATTTTAAAACTTCAATATGAATTTTGCCTTCGGGCCAAAAAATCTCACCTAAAATATACATAACTTACTTCACAATATTATATTTAGCGTGTTATAATGGGCTATGGAAGCAAATAGACCACAACCGATTCTTTTTCATCACGATTTGATTCCATTTTCTGGTATCCCCTTGGTCATTGATATCCACGCCAAAGAACACGAACTTGGAATGGAGTACGACGTCGTAGATTATGCCGAAGCATATGCCAATACTCTTCGTTTTTCATTAATGGATTACGGTACCAGTTTTGGAGCAAAATTGAACTCTGCAATGAATGGTCAGGAAGTCGGACATCATGGTCATCCTCATTCTCGCATTGTAGAAAAGTCTGGAGAGTGGATGTTGAGACTAATACTTGAAAAAGGTAAGTTTGATCCAGAAAAACCAGGATTTTTTGAAGACTTAGTCGCTTTTTCAATGTTTCATTATCTTCACGATCTTGACCAGCAAATGACGGCTCTTTACAATGTTGAAAATGAAACAAACATCAATGAAAAAAAAGGTCATGGAGTTGGTGCTGCTTTGATGGCACTTGCAATGGCAAAAGATTTGGCAGATTCGACAGGAATAGAGATGGAGAGAGCTAGAAAAATAATGAACTCTGCTGCGATCATGATGATGCGACACGATGATCCTGAGAAGTTTGATAAGACTTTTAATCCTGAAAACAAAAAGGCATATGAATTTGAAAATAATAATGACCTGCTTAATGCATTTTTGGAAGACAAACTAGATGTATTTTCATTGAGCCCTTCACAGCTCATGCACATTCTCGACAAGATAAAAACGAAAAAAGGTAACAAAATCCCAGGGTCGACATATGGCCTTGATCCTGACTTTGGAAAAGAGCATTCTGAATCTTTGGCTAAGATGTCGAGCGACCAAGAGTCGTTATTTGATCAATCCGATCCCACCTTCAATGATCAAAGGGAAAGAGTAATAAACCTCACCAGAACTGCATATGATGCGGATATGATCAATATGATATGCCCTTACAACGATCAGATCCCAAGAACTCTCCAGACTCAGTATTCCATTGAGCGTGAATTCAGCACGTTTTCAGATCCTCAAAGCACAGTCAAAAATTCATTTGACAGAATAAATCAGGAAAATGGAAATGGTTTGAAGGGTGATGACGAGAGAATATTTTGGGAGTTACTACACTTTGGAAATATAAGTAAAAACCTGATCATGGCTGACATTCCAGAAATTTCTCAGTTTACGAGGGAGCATGTCATGCTCAGTGCTATAGCATTTAAGAATTTTGGGATAGCGATCATGGGAGGCGACTTTGATTATATTGCTAATCTGTATACTCAAAGAATTCTAGACTATGAGGAGAAACGAGATAGGAGATTTGAAAAATATCCAGAAAATCTAAGTGAAATAGAGTGTCTTTTTCACCTGGGGCTTGGTGGAATAGAAAAAGAACGATACGAACTTATCAAATTTTTTAAAACTGAGAAAAATAAAAAGTATTCACAAGATGCGATATTTAAATTCCAATTTCTTGCAGCAAATGTTATTGAGAAGCTGATAGATCGATTCCAGGTAACACCAGAAGAGTATGAAATGTGGAATGATACTGCCACTTCTTTTAAGAGAGCCGAAACTCAGTTTTTTACATCAAACGACTCGCTACCTTTTGGAGGTTTTAAAAGAATAGATCCTGAGACTAGAAAAATTATCATAAGCTGATATCATTTTCTTATGTCACAAACTCCAACCAATAAAGAAATCTCAGAACTTCTTCGGAATGTCGCAACTGTTTATTTACTTCTTGAAGGCTCAGAATCTGGTAATAATAATCGCTTCAAAATAATTGCATATCAAAAGGTGGCAGATATCGTCGAGCAAATGTCAGAAAGTATTTATGAAATTTGGAAAGTTGGTGGGCTCCAAAAAGTGCCAGGAATAGGGCCTGGCATCGGTTCAAAACTAGATGAGTATTTCCAGACTGGGAGATCTGAACGATTTGAAAAAATTCTAGCCATGATTCCACAAACTGTTTTTACCTTGATGAAAATTCCTGGAATGGGTCCCAAAAAGGCTTTTAAATTGGTGTATCAATTTGGATTAGTGAACGATCAAACTTTGATAAAAGATTTGCGCAAAATCGCAGATGACGGGCGGATCGCAGAGTTGCCTGGATTTGGTGAAAAATCACAAAGCGATATAATCGAAGGGATTGAATTATTCCAAAGAAAAGATCGAAGAGTTGAGAGAATACCATTTGATAAAGCAGAAAAAATTGCAGATGAAATTGTTTCATATTTAAAAAAACTTGGCCCAATCATTAAAAGAATTGACACCTTAGGTTCACTACGAAGAAAGGAAAAAACAATTGGAGATATCGATATCGCAGTAGTCGTCGCAAAGCCCTATAAAAAAGGGATCATCCCGAAACGGGATAATCCCTATCTGAAAATCACAGAGCACTTTCTGAAATATCCAGGCGTTCGGTCTGTTGAAGCTGCAGGAGATGCAAAAGCGTCAATTCTTATTGGCGAAAATATACGCGTTGACCTTCGAGTACACGCAGAGGACGGCTATGGAACAATGCTACAGTATTTCACTGGCAGCAAGGCGCACAATATTAAATTGCGAGAATATGCTTTGAAAAAAGGATATTCACTAAATGAGTATGGCCTTAAAAATCTTGAAAGTGGAGAGGTGGTGAAATTCGCAGATGAAGAGTCTCTATATTCTTTTTTGGGGCTTAAAACTCCAGCTCCAAGTGAAAGGTCGGGGAGTGGGGGAATTTTACCTAAGTGAATTTCAATGAAATTTATTTTCAGCTAGGATATGGTTAATACTTGACAAATCTTAGATAAAATGGTATAAAAACCTTAGATTAATCTAATATTTATCTTATACTATGTTGACACATCAAAATACAAAAACAATAAGTGACATGCGTGAAGACGCCAAGGGACTTTTGGATCAGGTTCAAACAAAAGGACCAGCATATATTTTTTATCGTTCAAAACCAGAAGGAGTACTCATGAGCTTAAAAGAATATAATCACCTCAGAGGAATGGCGGAAGATTATGTGGATGCGCTCAAAGCACAAGAATTTGCCAAAGAGCCAAAGTCAAAAATTAGATGGAGTACCCATAAGGAAGTGCTCAAAGAATTACAAATGGAGACATGAGTTTTGAAGTTAAATATCACCCAAGATTCATTAAACGACTAAAAGTATTTTCACCGTCTGATAGAACGAAAGTCCTTCGCAAGCTCGAACTATTGAGTAGTAATCCTTTTGATCCTAGCCTAAATATTCGTAAAATGGCCAATACTTCTACAAGCTACCGCATTCGCGTAGGAAACATTCGCTCAATATACGAAATTGACTTTGAAAAAGAAATAATTTACATCCTCGATATCGATTATCGTGGTAATATATATTAACTTATGAGTATAGATCTCTCCGTAACCCTCGCCGGAATACCCCTCAAAAACCCGACAATTCTCGCATCGGGTATTATGGGAGTAAGCGCCTCATCACTCAAATTTTGCGAGGAAAATGGAGCAGGAGCTGTTACTTTGAAATCTATTGGTCCAGTTGAAAGAAGTGGTCATGCAAATCCTACAGTAATTGTCTGGGAAAAAGGTATTCAAAATGCCGTCGGGCTATCAAATCCCGGAATTGATGGGTCGATCGAAAAGATTGAAAAAGCAGTTAAAGTATTGAAAATTCCACTCATTGGAAGCATGTTTGCGGATACGATCGACAATTTTAAAATGATAGCATTGAAAATGGCGGAAACTGGAGTTGCTGGAATAGAAGTAAATCTTTCTTGCCCAAATACCGAAGATGATTTTGGAAAAATGTTTGCACTTGACCCAAAGATGACTGAGGATCTCATAAAAGCTGTAAAAGGTGAAGTTGGTAATCTTCCAATTTTTGCCAAATTGTCAGGCGAGCATTCTGATATTACCGAAGTTGGAAAAGCGGCTGAGGCTGCTGGTGCGGATGGTATTACTGCCATTAATACCATGTCTGGCATTGTAATAGATATTCATCAAAAACGACCCATATTGACAAATAAAGTTGGGGGATTGTCGGGTCCTGCAATTCGCCCCATTAGCGTGAGAGCAGTGTGGAATCTGTATCAAGCAGTCAAAATCCCAATAATTGGAACTGGCGGAATAAATACCGGTGAAGATGCGATCGAATACATCATGGCAGGTGCATCGGCTGTTGGAATTGGGTCTGGTGTTTGGTATCGCGGAATTGATGTATTTAAAAAAGTGACTGATGAAATGAAAGCATTTATGGAAAAAAATAATTATAAAAATATTGAAGAGATGAAAGGAATAGCACATGAAAAATGAAAAGCCTTTAGCACTTCCCATAAAAGAAATCATTATAGAAAACGAGCGGGTTAAGACGTTTGTTATAGAAGGCGAAATGGAATTTAAACCTGGACAATTTACCATGTGCTGGATTCCCTCGTTTGATGAAAAGCCGTTTGGACTTGTCTCACGAAAAGAGGGTGAATTTATGATCACAGTCGCTGCAGTTGGGACTGCCACAAAAGCACTTCACATGATGGAGGTGGGGGACATGTTGGGATTTCGCGGGCCATTTGGCTCAGTGTTCAATTTACCAAAAAAAGGATCGATTGCGCTAATCGCCGGAGGCTATGGAATGGCATCGCTATTCAACTTGGCAAAAGAAGCACGTGAGAAAAAGCTCGACGTGCATGTTTTTCTCGGAGCCCGAAATAAAAATGAACTTTTATATTTGGATTGGATGAAAGAACTTGGTGTAGAGCTCCATTTATCAACCGATGATGGATCAGCGGGGTTTAAAGGATTCAACGTTCAAGTTTTTGAAAAGGAAGTTGGCAAACAGTCATTTGATAAAGCCTACACTGTAGGCCCAGAGATCATGGAAATGAAAATTGCGCAAATCTGTTGGCAAAATAATATTCCATTTGAAGTATCACTTGAACGATATATGAAATGTGGATTTGGAATTTGTGGTCAGTGCTGCGTTGATCCTGTGGGCTGGAGGATGTGTGTTGAAGGTCCGGTAATTGACGGGGAAAAACTGAAACAAATTACAGAATTTGGAAAATATCACCGGACGGCTTCGGGGAGAGTAGAGAAGTATCCATGGGCAAAAAATGGTTAGCAATTCAGCAATTCTCGATTATCTATTGTGAAAAAAAAATATTTCGGCCACCAAACTAAACAAGCCCTCCAAAACTTCCCGTTTGACATTCCAGTTGTGTCACTTGAGTTGATTTATGCGATTGCCGACGTGAAGCAAGCTGCGGCAATCGCAAACTATAAATTAAAAATTCTCTCAAAAGATATTTCAAGTGCGATTGTAACGGTCTGTAAAGAAATAAAAAAAGGTAAATTTGACGATCAATTTATCACGTCATCCCTCCAGGGAGGTGCAGGAACCAGTATCAATATGAATGTAAATGAGGTTATTGCCAGTCGCGCCACAGAAATTATTGGAAAAAACGTTCATCCAAACGATCATGTCAATATGAGTCAGTCGACAAACGATGTAAATCCCACAGCTCTCCGCTTGGTAAGTATTCGATTAATTGAACGATTGATAATTGAAACCTCGAAATTGATCGAGTCGTTTAATAAAAAATCAAAGAAATACATTGGTGTAAATAAGCTTGCGCGTACTCATATGCAGGACGCCGTCATGATGACTGCCGGGCAGGAAATCGCCGCATGGTCGGCGACTATTGAGCGAGACCTAATTCGATTAAATAAATTTTTACCATTTTTATACGACACTCATCTTGGCGGAACTGCTATTGGCAACGGGATAAATACTCCTCCAAAGTTTATTGCAACTGTACTGCAAGAACTTAGATTAATTACAAATATACCTTTTAAACAGGCTAAAAACCTATTTTCGTTCACCTCTACTACATCTGATTTTGTAAATCTTTCAAATCTTGTCACACTTCTTGCTGGAGATCTTTCAAAGATCGCCCATGACATCAGATTCTTGGCCAGTGGTCCTCGTGGAAGCATTGGCGAATATAAATTGAAACCCCTTCAACCTGGGTCGTCAATCATGCCTGGAAAGGTAAATCCAGTAATCCCTGAGATGATGAATCAAATTTATTATCATGTATCAGGTCGAAACCTTTCAGTACAGATGGCAAACGAAACATCTG
>Ga0210057_1009867_pt1 | contig 10936 bp, 11 predicted proteins | sample CryGeyCG2114_010_2_FD_183968 | JGI IMG/M metagenome (GOLD analysis project Ga0210057, IMG submission 183968) | Groundwater microbial communities from aquifer - Crystal Geyser CG10_big_fil_rev_8/21/14_0.10 (SPAdes) (version 2) | ecosystem: Environmental > Aquatic > Deep subsurface > Groundwater ...
TTAACTCTTTTACCAATCCATTCAATCGGGACATAAACTCTTCCACTGTTACCACTTTGTTTAACTTTTTTCTCAAGCATTTCAAAACCAGTGAGTTGAATATTTGTCTCTTTTTTCATATTAGCTACAATGTAGCTAAACTAATATATTAAGATTTCTATACTGTAGGATATAAATCAAGACAAATAGATCTTACAGAATATAATTCAGCTAAACAAGTACATCTAATATTAACTTTTTTATAATCCTATAATTAATTTATTTCATTTTTAGTTTAGAATATGAGATAACAATCTGATAAAATAATTGATGTTAGCTTTTTCTTACTTTTCTTTAAAGATATTTCTATCTCTCACTTTTTGAACTGTGCCGTAATTCTGATACTTTTATATACAACCTTATTCTCAAATTAAATTATGATATCATATCTCCAATTTGAAATTATAAGCGCGATTATATTTGCGTTGATATTAGCTTTCTTAGTTTATAAAAAAAGAGAACATGTTACTATACAAAAAATATTATGGCCTGTTTTTTATTTAGTCATGTGGAAGACTAAGATAGGATTAAGATGGATGGAGAAGTATGGGAAGAAATATCAAGGAGTTGTAAGATTATTTGGTTACTTTAGTATAGGGATTGGAGTTCTAGGTTTAATTTCAATGTTTGTTATGTTAATAATTTCTGTTATTTTGCCTTTCTTCAGACCTGAAGTTGGAGGAGGGGTAACATTAGTTCTTCCGTGGACTAACGTCCCTGGGATTGGGATGTTAGGGTTTTGGCATTTGATAATCTCACTTTTTATACTGGTTGTTGTCCATGAGTTCTCTCATGGTATAGTAGCAGTCTCACACGGACTGAAGATAAAGAATTCAGGGCCTGCACTGTTCGGATTCTTTCTCCCTATTATTCCTGCAGCATACGTAGAACCTGATGAAAAAGAGATGGAAAGTAAATCAGATGCGGTAAGATATTCTATCATTTCAGCAGGGCCAGTCTCAAATATCGTTCTTGGAATTATTTTCTTATTAATATTTTCTTTAGTATTCGTTCCTATAGATAATAATATGACAGATCCAATAGGAGTTAATCTAATCGCACAAGAAACACATCCTGTATTAGGAGATCTAAGTAATGGGATTTTATTAAATAAGATAGATGGGGAGTTTTTAGATACTCCCTCAAAATTCAATTCTGCAATCCTAAAGAAAAAACCAGGGGATACTGTAACACTCTCTAGTGGAGAGGAAGATTATATAATAACATTAATAGAGTCTCAGACAGATCCAGAATTTGCTTCTTCTGGAATTAAAGGAACGCTTGTACAAGAAAAAGAGTATCGAGACAAAACTAAAGGTGCAATATTTTTATGGTTTAAAAATTTGTTCAAATGGCTATTTGCTTTGAATTTATTGGTTGGAACGTTTAATTTATTGCCTCTTGGTCCAGTTGATGGAGGACAGATGTTATTGGTATTTTTGCAGAATACGATTAGCGATAAGAAGAAAGTTATTAAATGGTGGGGGAGAATAAGTTTTATCACTCTATTCTTGATATTACTTGGATTATTTTATACTCTCTCTAGATGGGTTGGTGGATTTTTTTGATAATTTAGATATTTAATACTATGATTCATATAATTTTCTTAGAACCACAAACTCCCGGAAATATAGGAGCTATTGCAAGAGCAATGAAGAATTTTAATTTGAATAACTTAGTTATTATTAATCCTAAATGTGAGATATTAGATCAAGATGCGAGGAACAGAGCGAAACATGCACAGAAAGTTCTTGAGTCTGCAAAAGTATTCGGTTCATTAGTTGAGATGAAAGTTAATTTAAAATTAGATTATCTGGTTGGATCCACTGGAACTCTTGGGAGAGATTATAATATTCCTAGACTTCCAATAACTCCAGAAGAATTTGCCAAGAAATATTCAGAAATTAACAAATCTAATATTGAAGAACTAGATATTGGAATAATCATAGGAAGAGAAGGGGATGGTTTGCGAAATGAAGAAATCTTAGAATGTGATTTTGTTCTCACAATCCCTGCATCAATAGAATATCCTTCTTTGAATGCAAGTCATGCCGCATCTATTATCTTTTATGAATTGTTTAAACATTCTCCTGAACTCTCAGATCTTAACATTCTTTCCCATATTAAAATGGCGGATGGTATTGATAAAGAGATTCTATTAAGAGAAGTTTATAGAGTTATTGAAGGTTTAGAATTTCAGACTGAATCTAAGAGAGAGACTCAGATAAAGTTATGGAAAAAGTTAATTGGGAAATCTTTTCTCACAAAGAGAGAATCACAGGCATTAATAGGATTTATTAAGAAGTTGTAATCCTAATTTATAAATTTACTCTCTTTGTAATCTTTGCATCTTAAACTCTTCCACTGCTCTTTTCACATCCTCTTTTCCTTCGGGATGTGCGTTTTCTCCAAGAGAGTAATATATTTTCTCAACTGTTGAACCCCAGCTATAATTCCCTTTTTCCATCTTAATCTCTTTCATCTTTATCTCTCCAAGAGAAATCCCTTTCTTAAGATGATAATAAACAGATCTCATAGTAACTTTTGGAAAGATTTTATTATATAGTTTAGAAATCTCATATCCATATCCTTCTCCAAGATAAAATAAGAGTTCCACTATATTATTTCTTATCTCAGAATTGTGTGGACGACCTCTTTTTGCCATATTAAAGTATTCAAAGTGTTACTATTTTATAAATCTTGTTTTTTTGTTTTTATTTTTAGTTGATTATAATTGATTTATTTCACTTTTTTGAAAAAGGTTTATATATATCCTCGTAATTATTTATGTAAAAAGAGATATAATGAGTAATATGGTGAGTGATATGATGAGAAAAATAGTTTTTATTTTGGGCATTTCTATTACTATTACTATATTAACTTTATTAGTTGAAGCACAATCCCAAATAGGACCTGATATCAGCGCTAATAATTTTTCTGTAATCCCTTCGGTTACAGATCCGAGATATGTAGATGTTTCATTTGATATAATTAATCTTGGTGGAGGGAATGCCTCAGAAATTCAATGGCAACTGGTTGTTCTTGAATCTTATAATACAAGCACAAGTTCTTTGGTCGATGTAGAAGTATTTTCTGAAAGTTATGGTCCTCTAAGTTCTGGACAGTCACAAATGTTTACTCAAATAATAGATCTTCAATCTTCTCAATTTATGGCAGGAAAAACATACTATCTAATGTTGATAGTTGATACAAAACCTACCGGAGCAGATACTAATACTAATAATAACATATTTATTGATAATGTATTTAATTTATTTTATGGACCTTGGGCTTTTACTTCAGTAAATGTTACTTCTGTCAATGCATTTAAAATACAAATCCCGACCCAACAAACTCAGCCAACCGTTCCAACTGTTTCTCCAAATATAAATCTTGTAAGTCTGAATCTTTTTTATTCTCAAAATCCTAATAACCCAAATTTAGGGGGGTATGATATTAATCTTAATTATAATGTAAGCAATGATATTAGTGTTTGTATGGATCTTTCTGTTTTGGACGTTAAGGGGAATGTAAATTATAATCAAAATGATTGCACTAACAATGTACTCTCTGCTGTTCTATCCTCTTTAACTACAAATGATATTTATGTTTCTGCAGATGCTGATTCAACAAAAGATGATGTAATACGTATAAGGATATATGATTTCCAAAACCAGAATTTAGTTTATGAGGAATCTATTGACATCTCATCAAATATCCAAGTTTCAGGTTCTGTAAATGTGTTAGATCATTATATCGGATATGATCAACAAATAGGAAAATGGGTATTCTATTTCAGTTTAGATAATAAATACCCTCAAAATTTCGCAGATATTAGATTTAATATAGTGAGTAATTATATTAATGGGGTTACTGGTGATATCGAACAAAGTTTAGAACTTTCTCCATATTACCAACTTAATTATGGCTCTCAGATTCTAGAATTTAAAGTTCCTGCATTTTTAGATGAGATAAATTATACTGCTACTGTGGAAGGGCTAGGTATTACAATTACAAATGAGGTATGGAGTAAAGATTATATTAATCTAACTACAATTACTTCTCCAATCACCCCACAACAACAATCACCACCGAGAGAACATGATGTTGATTTTAGTTTTTATGAAGGTCTATTTACAAACGGGACTCCATCAAAAGAATCATTTAACTTAGTAAGTATTGCTGCTTTTGAGGGAATGACGAAGTACACAACTACAGCATTAAATTGCTTATCAAATAACATAAATAATTATGTCGCATATTCAATAACTAATGTTACAGAAACTCCTACTGGTGCAATTGTTGTAAGTTATAATAAAGCTTCTTCAAATTATTTATTCACTGAGAAGTATGCAGTTATTGCTGTTCCTCAGAATACTTCTTGTAATATTGCAGGGATATTAAATGAGGATTTTGTAGCTCAAAGTTTGCCTCCTGTAAATCCTAGGAATAAGACTGGATGGAGAGTAGAACCAGTACGTCCAGAATGGAATAATCAATCTCTTGATAGTATCACTGGACTATGTCCTCAAGGAAGTTCATTTTCGTCTGCTAGAGTTATGGATCAGGGACAGTTGAATACCCTTACTGGAGGGTTTACGTTTGATTTTAATTTCCTTCCAGAAGCTTTATTTAGTTCAATATTTATAAAATGTGGATGAGAAAGATAATATGTGAGATATAAAAAATGAAAAAGATGATTCCAATTTTAATCATTTGCATGCTTTTAGTATCGGTATTAGTTTTAGCTTCTTGTGAGAAGAAAGATGATTCTAATGATATTGATGAAACTGATGTGACAAATTCTGTTGATGATACTGATAAGATTGAGCCACAAACCAATGTTCGAAACAGAGATACTCAGAGTACAAGTAAAGGGTTATTCCAAAATTCCCCAGATAATGATGCTGTTCAAGATATAGAATATGAATATGATTCTCAGCAAGTTAATGAGTAAAGACTTTTAAACTAATTTTAATTATCTTTTTCTATGCCTAATGAGAAATATTTGTTCATCACAATTAAGAATCATCTTCCTTTAGCGAGAGCTGAGATTGAGAATTTGTTTAGGATAGAAGATGAAGAAGATAATTTATTCTTAATAGATAATGTGGAAATGGATGTTACTGAGATATTTGATAGATTAGCTTATACTAATTTTGTTAATAAAATAATTTTCTCAGCTTCAACTTTAGAAGAACTGAAAAATGAAATTAAAAATATAAATAAAACAGAATTTGATATTCAAGGCTCTTTTATGATTAGGAGCAAAATAGATTTAGACATAAAAGAATTTGCTAATTTGATATGGAATCAGTCGAATAAACCTGAAGTAAATCTGAAGAATCCAGATAATATCATAGAAATCGTTAAATTCAAAGAGAAATATCTGTTAACTCATAGAATATGGGGAAATAATAAAGAATTTTTTAATAGAAAACCTCACATGAGACCTTCATTACATCCAACTTCTTTAGATCCGAGATTGGCAAGAGCTTGTGTTAATATCATAGCAAAAAATCAATCTCAAACAAAACAACGAACTCAAACAATATTAGATCCTTTCTGTGGTTCTGGAGGGTTTTTAATAGAAGCTGGATTGATGGGGATAAATAGCATAGGATTTGATTTAGATGGGAAGATGTTGGAAAGAACTAAAACAAATCTTTCTTTTTATAAAATCAAAGAAGATAAATATAAATTATTTAAGAAAGATGCTACTGATATTGATTCATATAACTCTTATAATTTAAGATTAAATGTAGAATTTGATGCGATAATAAGTGATTTGCCTTATGGGAGAGCTAGTAAGTTGCATAATAAAGAAGTGTTAGATTTATACCAATCTTTTTTTAAGACTATTAAAGAAATCAAACAAGTAAAAAATAAAAAATTAAGAGTACTATTAATCCTCCCTGACTTTGTTGATGAAAAAATTATCTCCAAACATTTCTCTATATATTTGAAGTACAACTATTATATTCACCGTTCGCTGAGCAGGGTTGTTTATGTGTTGGATTAGCTGAATAGTTAAAGGGATTCTTTGAAAATCTTCTTAACTTCTTCAGCAAAGTCATTGAGCGCATTTTTTGCATGAGGGTATAAGTTAGAGTATCTTTGAAGCTGTTCTTTCAATTTCTCTTCAAACTCTAGCTGTTTCATTGCATTATTTACATTACTTTGGCTTTGCTCTTCTTTTGTTGTTTCTGGTTCACTCTCATTTTCACTATGCCCTTCACTCCCTTCTTTCCATACCTCTTTCTGTGGCTGTTCTTCCACTTCTTCTGTCTCTGTCTCTTCGTTCTGTGGCTGTTCTTCCACTTCTTCCACTTCTTCTGCCTCTGTCTCTTCGTACTGTGGCTGTTCATCCACTTCTTCTGTCTCTGCCTCTTCGTTCTGTGGCTGTTCATCCACTTCTTCTGTCTCTGTCTCTTCGTACTGTGGCTGTTCATCCACTTCTTCTGTTTCTGCCTCTTCGTTCTGTGGCTGTTCATCCACTTCTTCTGCCTCTGTCTCTTCGTACTGTGGCTGTTCATCCACTTCTTCTGTTTCTGCCTCTTCGTTCTGTGGCTGTTCATCCACTTCTTCTGTTTCTGCCTCTTCGTTCTGTGGCTCTCCGTACTCTTCTTCTATTTCTCTGTTTAGTTCTTCTCTCTCCTTTGTTTGAGTCTCTGGAATTTCTTCTTCCATTATCTCATTTATTACTTCCTGATGTTCTTCTATTCTTTGGAGAGGGGTTTCGGGTATGTTTTCTTCTATCTCTTCTTGTGAGGGGTTTACTTCTATCCATTCTTCTCTCTGCTCAGACGAACTTTCTCCGAGTTCATCTTTGTATTCCATTTGAACATAATCTTCTTTAAATTTGTCTAAGAAATCTCCTAACTCCACATCCAATAACCATAATTTGTTATCTGAGAATGTGAAGATTACTATTAATCTTCTCTCATACCTTTTCTCTAACTCTAAAGACAAATCTCCTAGAATTATCAATTCAGAAGCGTTTAGTTTTTGATTTAGTGATCTATTACCTGAGATTCCTCTTTTTGTAATCTTTCCTTTCTCTCCACAATAATAACCCCAATCTTGTCTTTCTGTAGTTATGTCTAAGATTCTATTACTTTCTTTTTCTAATAAATAATTATCTCCTTTAAAGTCTTCCAATCCCTTAGTTAACCCCCATACTGTATTAATTTCTAATGTGTTTTCTCTATGTGGAGAAGAAGTATATAATATCCCAGACTTCTCTCCGCTAATCATCTCTTGTACTATTATAGCATTTCCTAAATGGATATGATAAAAATTATCTTTTAATCTTTTAAGAATGTTATTTGTAGAGAATACTGATGCATAACATCCCAATATTCCTCTCTTTAATTGCTCAACTCCTTTCACATTAAGGAATGTGATAAACTTTTGTTTTTCTAAAGATTCTTTTTTTTCTGAAGATGGAGAACTTCTTACTGCGATAGGACATTTTTCTCCTTTTTTTAGAAAATCAAATTCTTTTAGATGTCCTCCAAAATGAACTTCTTTATTCATAGAATCATACGCTTCCAGAATCTCATTATATACTTGTGGGGGAAGTTGAGAGCTTAGAATGAGTTTCTGTATTCTTGTAGCTGCTTGTTCTATTGCTTGACTGTTGTTTATGTTTAAATTATTTAACTGTTCGTCTATTTTTGTTTTTATATTGTTTATGAAGAGATTATATGCTTCTGTTATTACTACGAATCCATTAGGTACTTGGGATTCCTGAGAATTCAGTTCATTTAAATCAAATGCTTTTTTTCCAACTAGAGCTATCTGATGATTTTGTATATTTCCTATCCAGACTACATATTTTCCCACATTTTTCCCTGTTTATGCCCTATGAGAAGTGAAAAGCATATATAAGTTTTTGTCTATTCTTAGGGTGGTGAATGGGGTTTAGGAAATCATAACTCGTTCAACACAATTTCAATTTTTTCAATAATTTTCTTTGTATTCTCTAACAATTCTTCTAACAATCTTTCATTAATTTATTTACCCAGTTATAGAAAATATAGCTAAGGCAATAATTAATCGAACATTTAGATTGCCTTAGTTGATAGCAAAGGTATATTTTTTGTTCGGATATTTAATACCTTTGCTATAGCAAAATAACTTTCAATTCAGAAACTTTTTTAAGTTAATAATCAATTATATTATACATGAAGGAAACAGAAGCTAAATTTCCACTCTCAAGTACACAGTATAATGAAATAAAAGATTATCTTTTTAGATTAACCAGTTATAAAAAATATACTCTCTCCAAAGGAAAAAATCTTATAATTGATAGTTCTTATTACGACACTACAGATAGAACTTTAATTAAAGAAAGGTGTATGTTGAGAATTATTAAGAAAGATGGAGATAATATTTTATCTTTCAAGAAAAGAGAAGGACAAAGACTTAATGTTGTGATGAGAACTTCTTATAGTGCATTAGTTAATAATATTGATATAAATAAATCTGATATTGAACCTATTCAGAAGGCTAGGGAGATTATTGGTGATGTTATATTAAGGGAAGTTTCAAAGATAAGGACTGTGAGAGATATAATATATTTCAAATGTGATACTTTTTTCTGTGAGGTAAGACTTGATAACGTTGTTGTATTAGAACCAAGATCCGACCATTTTCATGAATTGGAATTTGATCTTAAGAAAGGAGATTTTGAATCTTTTAGAGAGTTATTGGAACAAATACACAACGATTTTGGGGTGGGATTATCAAGACAGTCAAAATTTGAGAGAGCATTAGAGATTCCTGAGGAAAGTTTATAAAGAAATTCTGTTTAGCAATAAAAAAGAGTGGTAATAGAAAAATAATGAATCAAGAAGAAAATTCTAGAGTTTATGGTAGAACAGAGGTATTGGATAACAAATCAAGACATGACCATAACAGAACACAAACTTTAATCTTAAATTCTGAAGATGATAATCTAATCTATAACGTTCATATTGAAAATCTTAATAAAAGATTAGAAGAATTAAAAGAAGCCATAATAGAACTAAAAAAAGAGATGAATGAAACTATCAGATTACTCAAAAGAACAGCATCTTATCACGAGATTGAGAGATTACAAAAAAGAGCTGATAGAATAGATTTTGAACAGTACCTCACAAAATCTGAATTTGGCAAGATGATAAGTAACAAATTAAGAGCTCAAACATAAACTTTATCATTTCTTCTTACTTTCTTAGAAATAGGGAATGTGTAAACTCCTTCCCCATGGTCTATAATTTTTTCTATCTCAACCTCTAACTTATCTGTTTTATTTCCATCAATAATAATTTTCTTGATTTGATCCAGATTCCTATTAAATTTCACTTCGGCTATTCCTTTCTTTTGGAAGTAATTTCTCACTTCTCCAATTTCCTTTCCTACATATTTTTTATTTTCATCTTTAATTTTTTTATCGTTTGGTCTTTGTCTATCGGATGATTTGCATTCTTCTGAACAACATTTATTTAATTTTTTTTGACATCCCATACAACAAATAAATAGTTTATCACAATCTAAATTATGGCAATTAATATATGAACTTGTTTTCTCATCACAGATATTACATTTACTAATTATTGTAGAACTTACATCAGAAACTTTTCTATCATCAAATACATAACAACTTCCTTCATAATGAGTATTTGGGAATTGATTAACATAATTAATTATTCCTCCTTCTAATTGATATACTTCTTTGAAACCTTTTTCTTTTAATAGAGCAGAAGATTTCTCACACCTAACTCCTCCTGTGCAGTACATTACTATTTTTTTGTTATTCTTACCCCTCTCTTCTTTTATTTTATTTAACTCAATATTTTTTTCTATTGCTTTTGGAAGCTCTCTAAAATTATCTATTGGTAAAATTATTGCATTCTTGAACTTGCCAACCTCTGCTTCATATTTATTTCTAGCATCTAATAGTACAATATCTTCTTTATTATCAAGCAGTTCTTTGAGCTTTTCTGGAGAAATATGTCCTCCTTTTTTGTTTAAGTCAACATTTACTCCTAGTGCAACAATCTCATCTTTTATTCTTGTAACTAATTTATGATACACCTGAGATTTTTCTTCCTGTTCTCTGAATGTAAGATTTGAAAATAATCCATTTAACAAACTATCTGAACTTATCCAGTTTTTGAAGTATTCTATATTATTAACTTTTCCACAAACAGCTCCATTGATTCCTTCTTTACCTATCAATATCCTCCCAAGAATGTTTAAATTATTACATTTATCTCTGAGATAAGTCATTAACTCTTCTGGATTCTTAATCTCTATATATTTGTAAAATGATATTACTTTGTGCATTTTAATTACCTTAGTATTACATCTAATCTTGTTTTTTAAACCTTTCTCTCACCATATCTCTAATTTTGTACATCTCATTTTTAATCTAATTACTCAAAAAATTTAAATACTTATTCTACTTGTATTCAAGTATAATATATGGAGGTTAAAATGACACATAATATGACTGTAACGGTAGAAGATCCGCTTTGGGAGGAGATGAAGACACATTCTGAGATTAGATGGAGTGTAGTAATGAAAGATGCAGTAAAAGAAAGACTAAAATCTCTAGAAGTCTTAAAAAAACTGATGAATAAATCGAAATTAAGCGAAAAAAAGATAAACAAGTTTGCATTAGATTTAGGAAAAAAAATTAACAGATGAAATTTTATATTCTGCAAGATAGGCTTTGCGTGGATATTAGCTGGATTTATCCAGCTTAGAGAAATACGATAGTCTTCTTCTATTGTGTAAAATTATTCTAGCAGTTACTTGATTTAATCTAGCCATTGCTCTTCGTTTGGTTACTTCTCCAAATACTCTTTTGAAGCTTGAATGGAAACTTTCAGTATGACTTCGTATG
>Ga0210057_1009869_pt1 | contig 10934 bp, 10 predicted proteins | sample CryGeyCG2114_010_2_FD_183968 | JGI IMG/M metagenome (GOLD analysis project Ga0210057, IMG submission 183968) | Groundwater microbial communities from aquifer - Crystal Geyser CG10_big_fil_rev_8/21/14_0.10 (SPAdes) (version 2) | ecosystem: Environmental > Aquatic > Deep subsurface > Groundwater ...
GCTAACAACCACCACTTTTTTCTTTATTTACTATGCCAAGATAGCTATTGCCTTTTGGCTGGGCGGAATTATTAAAAACAGGATCGAAAAAAGCAGAAAACTTAAAATAAAACAGGAAAGGACTTTTTGGTTCTTTGCCTTAGGACTGCTAATATTTTTTGCCCTTACCATGATTCCGTTAGTTAACTTTTTGACTAGTTTGGCGACTGCTTTTCTCGGAGTAGGCGCGCTTAATTTGAGCCTAGTTGAGCTGGCAGAAAAGCAAAAGAAGAAACCCGCGCCAAAATCTCTCTAGGATTTAAGGCCGTTTAGTGTTAGAATTCAACACTATATTTGATCGGTAAAGATTCATAGAGGTTTATAAAATTTACCCTCATAACGACAATCAGCGTTAAAGTATTCCTTCTTGGCATTAAGTATAGATAGAATGTTTTTGTGCCTCAATTAAAAATATGATTACCGGAAAGAATCTAAACAAAAGCTTTTTTGGGGAACCGGTTCTTCAAGATGTCAGCTTTACCATAAACCAAGGGCAAAAAATCGGCCTAATTGGGCAAAATGGCGGCGGGAAAACTACCCTCTTCCGCATTATCAACGGATTAGAAGAACCGGATAACGGCCGACTAATTTTTGACCACGAGCGGCTCGGATATATTCCTCAAATAATTGAGTTTGAACATGAGCTGGTGGGAGAGTATTTAGAAAACATAGTAGAAAATCCTTTGGAAAGATTCCAGATTGATATCTTAGTAAATCAAACCAAATTTTCTAATTATGACCCGTACCAAAACACCAACACTCTAAGCGAGGGGCAAAAACTCAAGTTAAAGCTAATTGGGACTATGCTGGCCAATCCTACCACTATCTTCATTGACGAACCAACCAACCATCTAGATATTGAAGGAATAATGTGGTTGGAAAACTATTTGGCAAATTTTCAGCAGGCGGTGGTAATGATCTCCCACGACCGCTCTTTTCTCAATCATGTTGCCAATCAGATATGGGAAATTGAGGACCACCAACTGCGCTTTTTTGCGGGAAACTACGACAATTACCAACAGCAAAAACACCAGCTAATCCAAAGATGGGATCGAGAGTACAAATTGTTTATCCGCAAAAAAGCGCAGTTGGAAAAACTGCTGGAAAACGCCCATAAAATACAGGACGGCAAGGCACGCAGCCGCGCCATTTCCTCCGCCCAGCACCGAATAAAAAGAGAAGTGACTGACCAGTCCAAAGAAAAATATCAAATTAAAAAAATCAGCTCGGTGTTACTTGAAGCAGAGTCAAAAAGTGCCAAATTAATGCTTAGGGCAAAAAATCTCGGCAAGAAATTCGAAAGACTGGAAGTTTTTCATGATCTTGATTTTGAGATCAGAGGCGGGGAAAAAGTATGGCTGTTCGGCCCAAATGGGGCGGGTAAAACTACTCTAGTAAAGCTAATAATTGGAGAAGAACCACCCAGCTGCGGAGAGCTAGTATTGGGAGAAAATATTAGTCTGGGGTATTTTGCTCAAAAACAAACTCATCTTGAAGGAAATCGCAGTGTCTTAGAGGAATTTAAAGAACAGACAAAATGCGAGCACGGCAAAGCCTTTGGCGTGTTAAAAAAGTTTTTGTTTGTGGGAGATTTTGTTCAAAAAAAAGTCAAGTTCTTAAGCCCGGGAGAGCAGGCACGGTTGGCTTTTTGCATATTCTCTTATAAAAACCACGATCTGCTGATTTTGGATGAGCCGACTAACCATTTAGATATTCAAACTAAAGAGGTGGTTGAACAAAGTCTTAGAGAGTACAAAGGAACGCTAATCCTCGTCTCCCACGACCGCTATTTTGTTGAAGAAATAGGAATGACAAAGCTCTTTAATTTAAAAGAAGGCTGTTTAGAATGGTTATAATCAAAGATGAATTATATGAATAAAGACAAACCACAGTGTGACATAGCAATTATTGGAGGCGGTCCGGCTGGTATGTTAGCGGCTATCGCCGCCAGAATGAACACTAAAGCAAATGTAATATTAGTAGAAAAAAACCCGACCGTGGGGGTAAAACTGCTACTGACGGGAAAGGGCCGCTGTAATATTACCAACACTAGACCAATCAAAGAAACGGTTCAAGTTTTTGGCAAACAAGGCAGTTTTTTTTATGGCCCGCTCGCCCGTTTTTCCAATCAAGATCTAATCAATTTCTTGGAAAGCCTGAATGTGCCCACCAAGATAGAAGGCGGAGGAAGGGTTTTTCCATTAGATAATAAAGCAACCAGCGTAGTAGAAGCCTTAAGAAAAAAGGTAAGGGGGGTAGGAGCAAAAATATTAATGAATAAGCAAGTTTTAAAAATAAAAGGCGGTCAAGATGGATTTAACATTTTGATGCCTAAAAAAGTATCAATTAAGTGTCAAAAAGTTATTATTGCCACCGGTGGGAAGTCCTACTCCGCTACCGGCTCCAGCGGCGATGGGTATCGTTTCGCTGAAGAGTTGGGTCACACAATAGTGGAACCCTCTCCAGCGCTCGCTCCATTGCTTGTAAAGGACAAAACAATCCGCTCCCTCGCTGGGCTGGATTTAGATAATGTAAAGCTGACCGTTACGGTTGGCGGCCAGGAAAGGTTAAACCGGTTCGGAGATATGATCTTTACTCATCAAGGCATTTCTGGGCCAATTATTTTGGATATTAGCCGGCATATTCATCAATTAACCAAGATTGGATTACCTATTATTGCTCACATTAACCTTAAACCAAGTCTGGACGACAGTACCCTTAAAAAAAGAATCTATCGCGATATCCACCAAAACAGCCAAAAAGAATATCAAACTTTATTGGCCGGACTGCTGCCAAAATCACTAATAACAACCGCGATCATAAAAACAAATATTGACGAACATGCTAAAAATGGTCAGTTAACTCCGGAGCAGATCAGCAGGCTAACTAATTTTTTACGGGATTTCAACTTTATTATTGATGGGACAGCCCCAATCGAGGCTGGTATTATAACCGCCGGCGGGGTGGAACTAGATGAGATTGATTCAACAAATATGGAGTCAAAGCTAGTATCAGGGCTGTACTTTGCCGGGGAGGTGATAAATCTACACGGACCAACGGGTGGATTTAATCTGCAGCAGGCTTTTAGCACCGGCTGGCTGGCCGGTTATTCGGCTGGCCAAAGTCTGCTAAGTGACCAATGACACAAACACAGTATCTTTGCCAGCGCAGCAAAATATTATAAAGTGTAATTGTGGATAGCCACCACGAGTAAGCTCTTGGTATCCTTTCGCTACACAAGTGTTATGAGTTCTAGAATTGACCTAACAAAATACGAGAGCATGTACAACACCTTCGATGGTGGACATAACAAAACACACATGAAAGAGGTCAGAAATTTTGCAATTAAATTAGGTAAAAAATACTGTCCTGATAAATCAGAACTTTTATGGGTCGCGGCGACACTACATGATGTGGGTTTATCGGTAGAGAGAGAAAACCACGAATTGCATAGTTACGAGCTAATAAAAAATGACGAAATAGTCAAATCTGTCTATTCCGAGAGGGAATTTGATGAGATACTTGAAGCTATAAAAGAACACAGAGCTTCTACTGGAAATCCTCAAGGAATAGCAGCTAAGATTGTTAGCGACTCTGATAAGGTTTCTGACGGTACCAATCGGGCTTTCCAGCGAGCCTACGAATGGGGGAAAAAGCATTTTCCTGAAATAAACCGCGAAGGACAATTAATGAGAGCAGCACAACACCTTTATATGGAGCCCCACGCGCAAGCGCGTGGTACCACTTGGTGACACCGTCCCGCCCTGGCGGGACGGTGGAACTTAGTGGTACGATCCATCCTCCGTAGCAGTAGCAACTGCTACTGCGGAGGACGGGCATGCGCCGCAGCACTAAGTAAACTAATGTAAATACTTTGTAAGTTACGAGTATCGCATTCATCCACGGGCAAGCCCGTGGTATTCTGCGAAGGTGCATAAAATTCGGACCCGGCGGATCAGGTACGAGATTGCATTTCGAGGAAAGTAGGAAAAGACAGAAGGAAACCTATAAACCCATCTTTGAAGCATTAGATAATAATGATTTAAAGGGAATGGAAGTTTTTTTATGAAAAAGAAAAGTGTGTTGATTATTGTCTGTGCCGTAATTTTTCTTGCCGTTGCGATAACTGTCACCTATCGCCAACTTAATCCATCAAGAGTTAATGCTCCTGCTGTACTAGTTGCGCCAAAAAATGAAACGCTCAAAAACCCTGACTACCTTTCCTTTCTTTTAACCGAAGTCGCTTACGAAACAGAGTTGGAATTTTCCACGATTAAAGACGAAAATCTTGATTGGCAGCTATCAAATAACATAGCCTTTGCTATCCAAGGTAAAGCTATTGAATCGTGCCAACCGATTGAAACAGTCATGGCTGAAGAAGATCAAAAAACACCAAAAACTTTGTTGCGAGAAGCTTTTGCCATAAGGGGCTTTGTGGCTGTGAACAAACAAACTGAAGAATCTTCCGGCTGGAAGAAAGAGGGGCTCTATTGCGTAATAGCCAATCCCAGCCGAATTGGTGAAAAAAAACCGGTAGATTATCCGGATATGTCGTGTACCAGCCTTGAATGTGCTGAACTAAATAGCGCGGAACTAACCACAAAAGGTAAAACCTACGAAGAAATTAGAAAACTGTTCGCAAAAAAATATGCGATTTCCCTTAACACAATTTCCTTGGGAATCCAGCAAGAAGATTTAAATCACATACGAGGCGCGGCAGCAGTTGATAAAAGGGATGGAGAAAATTCGGAAAGTGAGATTTTTCTAGCCGCTAAAGAAAACAACGAATGGGTATTGGTTTTTGACGGTAACGGACGGATAAATTGCGCAGAAATGGAAAAATATGATTTCCCCAAAGAAATGGTTCAAGATTGCGTATAATAAATAGTAGCATTTATGTTTAACCCTGCCTTTTTCTGGCTAGGCGCCTTCGCCATTGCCACCTTAATTGATAACCTCGCTCACTGGCTTATTATTGACCGATTGGAAAGCAGAACAATGGTTACTTTGGAACAATTGCTAAAAAACCAGTTTTTGCCATTTACGATCGCGCAAGTTCTGATTTGCTTAATTCTAATCGGCGTAATCCTTCACCGGCACTACCATGACAAAAAAGACAGCCTTAATGTCGCTGCTCTTCTGGGTGCCCTTTCCGGAGTGCTGGCAATCTGCCTGTGCGCCCTATTTCGCTGTACTTCGATTAGTCTTACCCAAGCAATTTGGGCTCCCCTATTCGGAGCCGCCAGTGCCAGCTTAATAGTTTGGGCGCAACAAAGGGTTTTTAACGCGAGCCCGCCGGTGAAAAAAAGGAAAAAGCGCCGCACAAAAAAAGCCCTGAATGCGAATGCAACAGGGCCTTAAACCTATTTCAAAATTCAATTTCGGATTAAAATGATAATCGCCGCTAAGTAAACAAAGGCTTTAAACATAGCCAGACGATATTCTCTCCTAATCTTAATCCTCCAGAAATTCTCTAACCACGCGAAACATCTTTCCACTTTAAACCTAACTTGATATTTATCCTTATCAAACTTGAATTTAGGACGCGCTAACCCAGGGAAACCGGCCGTTATTCGAGAAAAAAAGTAGCGGTTCTTTAAATTTGTACTGTAAAAAAGTGACGAGCATCCCTCCATAGTAAGACAAAAAATAGACTCTTTTGCCTTGGTCATTCTGTATATAAGACAGATAACCGTCTTGAAGCAGTGTTTTTAACCAATCAAGCAAACACTGGTCAAGCGATATATCTTCAGGAAGCTGCTTTATCTCAAATGATAAAGCAATGGCAATATCCTCTCTCTTACTAAGACCAGCCAAATGCTTAATCTGGTCAAGATCCAAACCACTCTCGTCGGAAGTGTAATAAAGAGCAAGCAAAATTCTATCCAGCGGGGCGATATACTCTTCCAAGACATTCCTCCTTTTGTTTTTTTAGACAGCTTTAGAGAACGACATTTAAACCTATGGAATTTTGTCATCCTGAACTTGTTTCAGGATCTAATACCCAGTAAGATTCCGAAATGAATTCGGAATGACAAACTACATACTTTTAAACTGCGATGTCTATTTAGATAAAAATTCAGGAACCGCCTCCCTGGCAACACGGGATTGCTCACCGGTAGACAATCTTTTAACTGCCACCTGATTAGCTTTTACTTCTTGTTCTCCAATTACCAGCACCCACCTGGCTTGTTGACGGTCCGCCAGCTTAAACTGTTTATCCAATTTATCGCAGTTTAGCGAAATAATCACCGAATAGCCGACATCACGAAGGAGCGTCCCAACTTGCAGGGCGTAGCCACGATATTGCTCATCCATTAAGGCAATAAATACATCAACTCCCACCCTTATATCTTTAGAAAGCAGTTGATAGGTTTCCAGAAAGTCCCGCAAAGTAACATCGCCTACGGCTACTCCTACCGCCGGCAATTTGGGCTTGCCAAAAATATCCAGCAAATTATCGTAACGGCCGCCGCCGAACAAGGCCCGAGGGTTTTCTTTTGACCCAACATCGTAACCTTCAAAAACTGCTCCAGTATAATAATCAATACCCCGAATAACAAGCGGGGAAAATTGACAATAAGGGCCGGTATTCTCATCCTCCTTGAGGTAATCCATCAAAGATAAAAGGCCAGAAACGGCTGGTGATTCATCTTTAAATTTAGCTAATTCACCCAAAGTTAGCTTTGTGTATTCTATAACCGCCATGACTTGGTCTTTGGATAAATCTAGCTCCGCCAACATTTCAACAAACGCCTCGTTGGAAGCTTTGGCCTTTTTATCAATAACCCTCATCACCGGAGACATTCTATCTTTAGCAATACCTGCCTCTGCTAGAAAGAATTCCGTTACACGACGGTCGTTGATAAGAATATTGAATTGCGAAGGAGAGGCGCCGAATTGGCGCATTGTTTCTACTGTTAGTTGGATTATTTCCCCATCGGCTAGCCGGGATTCTCCTGGGTTGGCGCCGAAGATATCCACATCAAATTGATAGAATTCACGGCGGCGTCCTCGTTGCGGGCGTTCATAGCGCCAAACCTGCTCAATGCTAAACCAGCGAACTGGCCAAGTTAATTGGTTATAACAGCCGGCGACAAGGCGCGCGAGCGAAGGCGTCTTTTCCGGGCGAATTGACACTCGGGTATCACCTTTATCAATAAATGAGTAAAGTTCCTTGTTACCCAAGTCGTCACCGGATTTAGCTTCATAAAGTTCGGTTGGCTCCAAAAAGGGAAAGCTGTATTGTTGATAGCCATAAGATCTTGCCACCTTGGCCCAAGTACTGAACATGTAATTTTGAATTGCCATATCCTGGGGGTAAAAATCCCGCGCCCCCTTGTATGGTTGAGTGCCAATCCGCATATATTTAGTGTAATCCGTAATTGAAAATAAGGGAATAGGATAGCCTACAAACTCTCCGACCTCTTCAAAATCTTTTGGTAATCCTCATCAAACTGCATCTTTTTTTCTAACATTTTTCTAAGAAATACCGCTCTGGGTGTGCGCTCTTTTTGGGATAGCCAGTCAAGATAATCGGCCAATTGAGAAGAAATAAAGAAGTTGAAGCGAATATCCCGCTCCTGGACCAAACTTTCCAATTCTAGAGTAACAATATCCCTAATATTTGAGGGCGAATAAGAGCAAACAACAAACCTTGGGTTATCAATTTCTGCCAAAAGGCCGAGATCAACTGTTCCCTCTTGGTAAAGAACTAAAATAGGAATATTCATATCCGAGGCAAGACCCAGTTCATAACCCAAGCTCATACCAGAACCAGACACTTCCGCGATTACCAAATCTGCTTGGCGGATTCTTCCCAGCAATTTGTCGTATGGGTCCTTCCCCTTTTTACCCACCGAATCTGCTTGAGCCGACTTTGATAAGGAAAAATGGCCGCTTATCACCTTGTAATCAAGAGAGCTCAAAACATCAAAAATTTTCTTAAAATCTTTAGTAAATTTAGGATCAGCCGAAGGAGAACATAAAAAATATACCACCATAATTACCAATATCTTATCACAAAATACTGCCTCGTAAAATCACTAAATTAGCCCGATTGCAAAATATTTTGGCAATGATAGAGCCGCTTCATAACCAAATTTCTATCCAGGCAAGCGATCGTTTCAAACAAAGGCGGGCTTACTTCCCTAGTGGTGACCGCTATTCGCAAAACCATAAAATAATTTTTTGCTTGCCAATCATTAGTATCTTTTAGATTTTCGAGAATTCTCTCGATAGCTTCTAAAGACCAGTGATCTAACGACTCCAAAGCCGCGCCGCTCTGTTGTAGCTGGGAAAGCGAGGTGTCTCTGTTAACACCGCGCTTGTCCAAAAGAGATAAAAGTGTTTCATCTGACACACCGGTATTTTCCTTAAAAAAATAGGAGGTTAGCTCCTCGAATTCAGCCAGTTTCTTTAGCCTTTCCTGAAAAAGCAAGGCAACTTTAATTAATCTGGCTGGATTGTCTTTGGCTTCTTTTGAAGCCGCCGAACATAAATCCGCCCCCTCATTTAGAAGCCATTCCACGATAATATCCCCAAACTCATCATGGCTCAAACAACGAAGATACTCGCCATTCATCCATTCCAGTTTCCGTAAATCAAAAATCGGCGCCGCAATGTTTATGTCTTCCCAACGAAACAATTTAGTGAGCTCCTCAAAACTAAATATATCTTTTTCCTGGGGATGCGTCCAAACAATAGAAGCTAAAAAATTGACCAGCGCTTGGGGCAAAAATCCTTGTTGGCGATACCACTCAATACTAGTGTAGCCGTCTCTCTTTGAAATTTTAGAACGGTCAGTGCCGCGCAAAATAGGAAGGTGAACAAAAAACGGCTCCGGCCAATTAAAGTATTGGTATAACAATATATGTTTGGGAGCAGAAGGAAGCCACTCTTCCCCTCTAACCGCGTGGGTTATTTTCATCAAGTGGTCATCCACCACTACCGCCAAATGATAAGTAGGAAAACCATCAGACTTGAGTAAGATTTGATCATCAATTTTATCGCTCTGAAAGGATATGGATCCTCTGATTAGATCTTTTACCACTATCTCCTGTTCAAGAGGAACTTTTAATCTCACTACATATGAATCGCCGTTGTGAACTCTTTTTTTTGCCTCCAACAAAGACAAATTTCTACAGAAACGGTCGTAGTGAGATGCCTGATGAGCCGCTTGCTGTTCTTGGCGAACTTGGTCCAAGCGCTCTTGAGAACAAAAACAGTAATAAGCGCCGCCGCTTTCGATTAATTGATCAACATATTTTTTATAAATTGGCAGCCTTTCGGATTGGCGATAGGGTCCAAAGTTACCTCCATGAACAGGACTTTCGTCGGGAGAAAGAGACAGCCAATCCAAAGCTCTAAAAATCGCTTCCTCCGACCCGTCCACATACCGGTCCTGGTCAGTGTCTTCGATTCGTAAAATGAATCTGCCACGAGTTTGGCGAGCAAAAACTAAATCAAAAATCGCCTGATAAGCAGTGCCAATATGAGGAAACCCAGTAGGGCTGGGGGCAACACGGGTGCGCACCTGACTTGACATAAAAGCTCAATAATTATGTTATTATACCACTAATGACACAAGGAAAACTTACTTTAACGCAAACAGCCAGCATAAGCAAAAAAACAGCCGCTGTTGCGGTCGTTCTGATATTAATTATTTATATTATCAGAGCCAGCTTACCAAAAATAAGGATGTTCACCGCGCGCCTGTTCCCGCCAAAAAAAGTCGCCCCCCTAACCATTTATGGGCAGCTGCCTCCCCTTTCGATCCCTGGTTTTGAGGTTGAAGGTGGACCAATTTACACCATAGAAACGGTTACCGGACGACTTCCTTCTTTTGACAGCAAGGTGACGGTTTTAAGAATGAGCAAGCCCAAGTATTCATACTTATCAGGGGCAAGGCTCAAAAGCAATGCCGCACTGCTCGGTTTTGAAGGAAACCCGAATAAGAGCGAATCTGGCGGATCGGTTCAGATCTGGACAAATGAACAACGGCAGGCCACACTAAGCGCTAACCTTATCACAGAACAATTTAAAATCGATTCAAATATGAATTTGGCACAGGAAAGATTCCCTAAAGGAACCGCTCCAACCAATCTAGAAGCGCAACAGTTTGTTGTTAATTTATTCAATAGTCTTTTACCAAAACCCCCGCCCGAATACATAAAAGGTAGAGTTCAAACACAATTTATGCAGGTAATTACTGGTGAATTTTACTATGTAGATAATAGTTTTGAAGCGGAGCTTACCAAGATTGATATATTTAGAGACATTATTATAAACAATCAAAAATTTCCCGTCGTAACAATCACCCCAAAAGAAGGTTTGATATCCTTCTTACTTGGAAAAAACTCGTCAGGGAAGCTAGAAATAGTAAAAGCCTCCTATAACCCATGGAAAATTGAAACAGAGGGTCAGCTGGCCACCTATCCGCTTCGCTCCGTAAGTGACGCGTGGAGTGAAGTCGCACAGAAAAAAGCGGCCACGGTAGCGCTTACGGAAATAAAGGAAAACCCAAAAAGATTGACGGCCAGTGGGCCATTAAGCAGAATCGATATTTATCGAGTTTATCTTGGATATCTTGATTTCTTCGAGTATCAAGATTTTCTTCAGCCAATATATATATTTGAAGGTACTGGATTAACCAAAGACAGAAGCCGTCAGGTGGAATTTGTCGCCTATGCTGGAGCTGTTGAAAACGAGTGGTATGCGAAGTAATGAGTTATTCAACAACCTCAACCGCCCAATTTACTAAGTCAGCCGCCTCTTCAAAGCGTGTATCATAATCGATATTTCCCAGAGGATCGTAATCAATACTTCCCAAAATAACAATAAGTAACTTTCTACCTTCGCGCCCAAACGAAAGGGACAAACAGCCACCCGCTTGG
>Ga0210057_1009870_pt1 | contig 10934 bp, 8 predicted proteins | sample CryGeyCG2114_010_2_FD_183968 | JGI IMG/M metagenome (GOLD analysis project Ga0210057, IMG submission 183968) | Groundwater microbial communities from aquifer - Crystal Geyser CG10_big_fil_rev_8/21/14_0.10 (SPAdes) (version 2) | ecosystem: Environmental > Aquatic > Deep subsurface > Groundwater ...
CGCGCACGAAGGATATGAAAGTCCGGCCCATATCGCTCCATAATTTGGAATTGTGCCAATTAAAACTTTTCTGCCGGATGCTGTGATTTTTGAAGCAATGCCCTGAAGGTTTGACTGAAATTGCGATGGTGGTATTCCGCCGCCTGACAAAAAACCCAACATATCATTTCCGCCCACGAGCAAAGTGACATAAGAAGGACTATAAGAATTTACATTTGGAGCTTGAGAGCTTAAAACTGTTACGCTTGTTGCTCCACCGGCTGCTAAATTGTGAGCATCAGTAACTCGTCCTAAATTTTTTAAGTACAAATAAACACTGGAAATGCTTGTGCCTATTGCGAAACTATAACTTGAGCCAAGCCCCGCAGCAACAGTAATACTATCACCCAAGGCAACAACTACCCCCGAACTTCCGTTTGACGAATCTCCGGACGCACCTGAAGAAGAACCTGTGCCGCTTTTTTTGCTACTTTTTGAATTGCTGCCGCTTAAACCGGCCTGTCCGGAAGAATTATCATTAATATTGGAAACAGCAGGCAAACCATTCACCGCGTCTTGTTTATTTATCTCATCTCCAGCGATTTTTTGATTTGCAGAAAAACCAACAAAAACTAGTCCTGCGAGCAACATAAAAAGCCCTCCAATTAAAATCCAAGAAATTGTAATGCCATAAATTGAAAGACCTTTTCTGCCAAAAGAAATATTTTGCAAAAATTTCATTTAGAGTTCTTATTTTATCAGCCGCAAAGGCATTTGATATAAATTCGTTTCGGAGCCGTCGGCTTGGGAAATTTCATAAACTTCTAAAATCGCATCCATTGGTGAGCGTGATAAAGTAAAAGTAATTGTTTTGGAATACGGCGCGTTTGCATACGCTTCGCCTTCTGCAGTAATTGAACCTTCATCCAAAACAGGCCCGCGGCAATCTTTCAGGCGATAAGAAAAAGTATTTTCAAATGCGTTGGCAGTTCCTGTAAAACTAAGCGGACTTTTTTGCGTTGAATAGGCAGTTAAATTAGTAATTTTGATTTCACTGCCTTGCGCAGGATTTTGCAAACAATGAACGCTTTTAACAGTTGCAATTGAAGATTCGTCTGAAGTGTTTGAATTTTTGTTGGCATTATTGGCATTGGCATTGGAGACATTGGTGTTTTCATTAACTTGCGCTGTATTAGTGTTGGCATTGTTTGTGTTTGTTGATTTTTTTGGTTTGTAAATCAAAAAATAATAGCTAAGACCGCTTCCCAAAATTAAAACTGCGCCAAGAGCAATTAAGAGCCAAAGTAAAGTTTTATTCATTTTCCCTCCTTTTTTATTATATCACAGCCGTAATTTGCTGTATTAAAATTCCAACAAAAACGCTAATCAAAAGAAGCAAACCAATAATTTTTAAAGTATCTTTGAAATTTTTATTTTCCTTTAGTAAAACAATTAAGCCAAGTCCGCCGGCAGCCGAAAGTCCGGCAATTGTTGAACCAAAACTAATGACGCCATCTAAATAAAACTGGGTTATAGCAACAGAAGCTGCGCAATTAGGAATTAAACCAACCAAACCAGCCAAAACCGGCTGAAAAACGCTTTTTCCAAAGAAAATTTTGGAAATTCCATCTTCGCCAATTTGATAAAAAAGTAGGCCGATTAGAAATGAAACAACAAAAATAAATAAAAAAACTTTTGCTGTGTGAATCAAAGGGTGAAGAAAAATTTCTTTAAAGTCAAATTTTTCCGCTGGAATATTATGGCCGCAACAGGCCCTATCTTCATGAGCCACTTCTTCTTTGTAATTTTGACATTCTTTTTCTTCGTGTTTTTCAATATGTCGTAAAACCTTTTTGTTATAACGACTAGCAAAAAAATCAATAAAATAGCCAAAAAACAAAGCGATTATTATTTTTATGCCAATAAGCGGCAAAATAATTTGTGCTTTATCTGGACGCGAAAGTATCATTGGAATTGCCTCGTCTGAAGTGGCAAAATAAACAGCAAGTAGAGTGCCAAGTGTTACTAATTTTTGAGTGTAAAGTGTTGTGGCAATAACCGAAAATCCGCATTGAGGCACCAAGCCAAAAAAAGCGCCTGCAGCCGGACCTGCCTTTCCTGCCCGGCTGATTTTCTCGCGCATTTTTTGCCCGTATTTATACTCTAAAAGTTCAATACCAATATAAATCAAAAGTAAAAGCGGAAGCATTTTCGCGCTGTCAATTAAAGCATCTAAAAAAACTTCAAACATTTTTAATCGCCAAAATTATCAGGGCAATTGCCGTGAATGTTGCCAGCCAGCCAATGCAGGTAAAAAGCATCATCATTGCTTCTTTTTTCTTGCCATCAAGATAAAGCATAATTGGTTTTGTTAAAAGTAATCCGCCGACTACCAAAGCCGAGAGAGTAAACAAAAGCAAAAAAGTAATCGGGCCCAAGACATTGTTCATTGTCCCAAAAATTCTCTCGGCATTTTGCATTAAAAGCGCCACACCAATAATGTAAACCAACACGCCCAAGGAATAAAGAAAGCTTGTTTTATAAATGCTTTTCATAGGATATATATACTGTAGCAAAAAAAATCTAATTTTCTAATTTGCCATCTTGAAGACGAAAAATCATTTTGGCTTGGCTGGCAATTGCTTTGTCGTGAGTAACAGCAATAATGGTGGTATTTTCCGACCGGGCTAAATTTTTCAAAAGATCAACAATGATTTTGCCAGTTTGGCTATCAAGATTTCCTGTTGGCTCATCAGCTAATATCAGTTTGGGTTTATTTGCCAAAGCACGGGCAATTGCTACTCGCTGCTGTTCTCCTCCAGAGAGCCGAGAGGGTCTGCGCATTGCTTTTTTCTATCAAAACCTACTGACTCTAAAAGCTCTTTGGCGCGTTTTTTGCGTTCTAAAACACCAATGCCGGCAAATTCCATTGGCAACATCACATTTTCATAAGCCGATAAATTAGGTACAAGGTTATAATTTTGAAAAATAAAACCTATTTTATTTCTGCGATATCCGATTAACTTTCTATCTCCCATTTTTGTAATATCTTTGTCGTCAACGATTATTTCGCCTTTATCAGGCTTATCTAAAGCGCCAAGCAAAGAAAGCAAAGTGCTTTTGCCGCTGCCACTTTTACCTAAAACAGCTGCAAAAACTCCATCAGGAATTTCCATATTAATGTTACTTACTGCCAAAACCTTACCATCACCAGAACGAAATTGTTTGGATAGATTTTTTACTTTTAGCATATTATTCCTTTCTATTCTGACCTTAAAACTTCAGCTGGTCGTACTTTGGAAATTATAAATGCAGGAATAACACTGCCTAAAATGGCAATAATTATCGCGGCAAGAAAGCCGTACAAAATAATGTCAGTGCCGACTACTGCATGCAAATCTCTTAATGAGCTTTGTGCCCTTGCGCCAAATTCTGCTCCCATTCTCATCATTCCTTGCCCCGGACCACCGCCTTCGCGGGTAACCGAAGATGTAGAAGCAGAATTATTAATCAAAACGCTTAAAACAGGATTGCTTAAAGCAAGGCCTAAAATTATCCCGAATACACCCGAGAGGAGCGTTAAAACTAAAGATTCAACAGCGAATTGCGTCACAATAATAGCATTTGAGCCACCAATTGCCTTGAGTACGCCGATTTCTTTTCTCCGCTCGCGCACAATCATCGTCATAGTCAAAAAAATTATCACAGCTCCTGCAATAAGCGAGCCAAATAAACTATAAAGCGATATTGTTTTAATATTTTCCAAAGGAGAAATAGCATTTTGTGCTGTTTCTTCGGAAAACGTAACATCAATTTTATCTTGTCCGAGTTTGTTTCGTATTGCTTCTTTGGCACTAGAAAGCGAGTCAATAGAATCTGTCTGGATAAAAAGATTATTGATCTGATCTGTCTGGCCAGATAGTGTCTGTACTGTTTTAAGTGGCATTAAAACCGAAGCATTGGCAAAATTATTTCCAGCATCAAAAATTCCCACAATTATAATATCTTGATTATATGCTTTGAAGGTTTGACCAGAAGATAAATTATTTTTTGCTGCCAGTTCTTTGCCAAGCATTGCAATATTTTCACTTGATGAAGGATCAAATTTTTCACCGCCTGTTAAATCAAGCTTACTAGCATTTATAGCTGAAAGCAGATCCAAATTGTTAGTGCCTGTTATTGTAATCGGCATTGCCAGCGGAGTGCTTGTGTTGTTACTTCCTTCAGATTGAAATTGCCGCTGGCGATTGCCAAAAGAGCCCGGCTCAATGGACGGAATTAAAGAGGTAATAGCATTACTGCTTCCTTCATTTCCCGGAAAATTTGTCGTGCTTCCTTCCTGGCGCAAACGATCTGAAAGCGTTTTAGAAACTTTGACAACATGAGAAATTGCGCTTATGTCAGTGGCATTTTGTTCGGTTAAAAGCTCGCCACCCCCCTCAAATCCGCGAATCCCGGCAGGAGAAACTGTAATATAATTTCCAATTGTACTTTTGACACTCTCTATTTTTGCCTGAACGGTTTTTAACGCAATAAGCATCACAATGCTCAACCCAATACTAACTGCCAAAATAAAAACAATTGACAGAGTTCTTAAACTATTTCTGAAAGCGTTTCTCATGCCACGACTAATTGTTCCCATAAAATCTCCTATTTTATTCCTTTTCCATCTTAAAAAGAAAACCTGAAAATTGGCTTAAAATTTTATTTTGGCAATTTTACAATAAACTCACTGCCTTTATCCGGCTTGCTTTTTGCAGAAATCTTGCCTTGGTGCAAACCAACAATTTGCTTGGCAATAGAAAGCCCCAAGCCATATCCGTCTGCTTTTTCTTTTGAGCGAGAGTGATCAGCGCGATAAAAACGATTAAAAATAAAAGGTAAATCGGACTGTTTGATGCCAATTCCTTCATCTTTTATTGAAACAATAACGTGATTTCTATCTTCTTTGGTCGCAATATTAACTTTTGAGTTTTTGGGGCTATATTTGATGGCGTTATCTAAAAGGATAACAAAAAGTTCCGCCAAACTATCTTTGTCACCTTTAATTTTCAAATCTGATATCTTGTTTTCAATTTTAATATTCTTTTTAAGCGCTAAGTTTTCTATTTTTTCGAAAGATGCAGCAATTATTTCAGACAATGATAAATCTTTGAAAGTCAGTTTAGCTTCCTCTTGATAACGCGCTAACCTTAAAAGGGCATTGGAAAGCGTTTCCAGTTTGGCGATTTCTTCTAAATTACTTTTTAGTAAATTTTTTGTTGTCAAAAGATTTAATTGTTTGTCTCTTAAATTTACCTCTATTTCCGAGCGCATCGCAGCAAGCGGTGTTTTTAGCTCATGGGAGGCATCGGCAGTAAAGCGGTTTTGAGCCAAAACCATATTTTCAATCGGCCTTAAAGTCCTACGAGCTAAAAAATAACTTAATCCTGAAGATAGCAATAAAATTAACAAATTAAAATAAATTAACTTTATTTTTAATCGCTGATTGCTTTCTTGAAGCTGTTGTCTCCTTATATCTTCAAATTTTTCTATTTGCGGCGGACGGAAAACATCTCCGGGAAGTTCGCGTAAAATTCTTGTTTGCCGATTAAGACCTCTGCCCAACTCGACAAATGAAAGACGATACAAAACCACACTAAAACCAATACTAATTATCATAACAATCAAAACATAAAATAATATCAATTTAAGATAAGCTGATTTAAAATGCATAATATAAAATTATGTTGTTTTTATTCTATAACCAAATCCGCGAATTGTCTCAATAAGTTCTCGTTTTCCAGTAAAAGGTTTGTCAATTTTGTTTCGCAAATAACCGATATAAACTTCCACAGTATTTGGCAAAATATCAGCATCATAGTCCCAAACATGAGAAATAATATTGGTTTTAGTAAGAATCCTGTCAGGACTTCGCATTAAATATTCCAAAAGAGCAAATTCTTTGGCCGAAAGTTTAATGGCACGGCCGTCTCTTTTTACTTCAAAAGTTGCTGGATTAAGTGTTAAATCTTTCGTTTGCAAAACATTACTTTTCATTTCCGGCGAACGGCGAAGAAGCGCTCTTATTCGCGCTAAAAGCTCTTCAAAAGAAAAGGGCTTAACCAAATAATCATCAGCGCCGGCATTTAAGCCCTCTATGCGGTTTTCTACAGCATCTTTGGCAGTTAAAATTAAAATTGGCACATTAGCGCCTTTTTTTCGTAAAATCTGGCAAATTTTCAAACCATCAAGTTCTGGAAGCATCCTGTCTAAAATAATTAAATCATAAGATACTGTTGCGGAAAACCCGTAGCCGTCTTTACCATTAAAAGCCAAGTCAACAGCAAAAGATTCCTGTTCTAAACCTTTTTTAATAGCGCGGGCAATTTTATGGTCATCTTCAACAACTAAAATTCTCATAGTACTACTATATACCATAAATCCTGAGAATTTACTGAAAAGAAAATTATTTCTCTATGTGGTATTTTTTTAGACAAGCGTGATAATAAGAATTCTCATCATTCCAAAACTATTATAAACCAAGATCATAAATTTACAATGCCGGTCATTTGAATTAATATAAAAGAAGAAACAGCATATTTTAAAGAAGGGCTTAAATGAGAAGTATGCAACAAAAAATAAGAATTGCAATCGGCGGCGGAGCTGTAATTGTCTTAATTTTTTTTGTGCTCTTTACTTCCAGCCGCATTTTTAAGGTAGATATAACTGGAAACCTGCCCCAAGCTCCCAGCCAGCCAAAAGTCAACATCATCAACGCAAATCAATATGATTTAGAATGGCAAGATAATGCTAACAATGAAAGCGGCTTTAAAATTGAAAGATCAACTGATTATGAGGATGGTTTTATCGAAATTGCCCAAACTAGTCCTAATATCACAAATTATATAGATTCAAATCTTATTCCTGATAGAATGTATTACTACAGAGTTAAATCCTACAACAGTGTTGGTGATTCTGACTATTCCGAACTGACTTCTCCACAGAAGGAGGTAAATTTTGATTTGCTTGCCGGTATTGGAAGCATGAGAAAAAGTACACATACAAGTTGGCGCGATGGTTCCAGTAGAAACACAATTGAACCTTCTGAAAATGATCAAGTAGCCAATGGTTGGTATAGAATTAACGATCCATCAGTAATTCCAAAAATAAATTCTGTGTTTAGGATTGATCAAGAAGATGATTTGAAAAGTCAGTATATGGGCGTAAAGGGAACTAATAGCAATAATGCCGATATTTCCTTCAACAATGAATTAGCTGCTCCGAAACTAGGTTTAGAACAAGGTGACACCTTAAGATTAGAATTTGATGATGTAAAGTTTAGCGGATATGAAAATTTACCCAATGGTAGTAAGGTACAGTACGGAATTAGGCTTTATGGTCAGGCGGGAAACACTGATCCGAATGTAAGCTATGCCAATATGTTTTTCATTCAAAAGGACAACATTGATCCGACTATTTCAGGATCACTGTATGCTGAAGGGCAAGTTGTTAGAGATCTTATTATTGATGGAATACTATATCCTAATCATCCAATTGGTCATCTTTATAGCTCTATTAGGATGTTTGTTGATGGTGATATTGGTGATGCTCAGCTCGGAGTTAATTTTAGCGCGGCACATATTTATGTTAAAAAGAATGGGCAATCAGATTTTGAAAAGATTATTGTTCCGGCACCACATAACCGTAATATTAAAACCGGTTTAACTGGTTACGATACTAATAAATACGATGCTTACGAGGTAGCATCAAATTTTGATTGGGTTTCTACAAGCTATACTTTAGATAAAGAAGTACCTCATTTGAAATACTATAATCCAAATATAAAAGTATATTCTTACATAGGAGCGGCAGTGTTCTCGGATTATCGTGATGACAATTATGAAGATCCTATGACGATTCCACATACTCAATTTCAATGGGCATTAGAAAATCATCCTGAATGGTTTTATAGTCGCTACAGAGATCCCATAAATAAAACGGGTGATATGATACTTGAAGAGGGTGAGAATGATCCTAGAGAAGACTATAAAAAATATTTTAATGCTGAAGATTATGCTAGCGGTGACGAGTCAAAACAAATACCTTATTTTTGGGACATCCAATACCCACAAATTTATTCAGTTAACCCTTCTATTTCTTCTTATCAAGATTATTTTTATAATTCAGTAGTAAAAGCGGTCGATTTTTATGATTTTGATGGAGTTTTTGTTGATACATTGGGAGCAACCGGTCCATGGAGTGTAGTTGATCCTCCGCAGGATCTGCAAAAATTAGTTTTACCGGATCAAGTTCAAAAATTTCAGGAAAGTGTATTTCCAAGGTTGAGAGCAGCTGGCGTTACTACGATCCATAATAGTTGTTCTTCACATTATTCTACATATGGGGGGATTATTATGTTTAATCCATATTGGAAAAAGGATAGCTTGTCTGCTCAAAATAAACCCGGAGATTTAATTTCTCTTATTAACCGTTATTACGGAGTCAATAGTGATCCAATATCATTATTTAATGATAATTATCCGGATATGACCGCGGATTTCTTTTTTCAAGAGTGGGCTTTTTTCTCACACGGTCTGGATGAAAACGACATTGACCGGAACCAGTATAGCGCTGTAAACTGGGCTCGCGCAGTAGAAGATATGGAGCTTGTCAAGCAGTGGAATGAAAATCTAACTCCTAATTTAAAAAAGAAAATCTTTCAGTTGGTCCATGGCGTTGATCGACCAGAGGATCCGGCCTTAGGCACAGATGGTTGGGCGCAGTTTGGGCTTGCTTCTTATCTTTTGGGCGCAAGTGATTATTCTTGGTTGGGCATAGATAAAGTACCATATGGGAATAGTGGGCAAATTGTTTCTGGTTTTTCACTCACCACGCGCCTCGGCGATCCAATTGAGCCCCGGGTTATCCATACTCAGGATCAATATAGCGACGAATATGAAAAAAAGACGCTCCAGACCCGCAAATTTAGTAATGGCCTGGTGGTTGTCAACGGCCATCCGACCCAAGAAGCATCCTATACGGTGGAACAAAATTTATACGATGAACAAGGAAATCTGATATCTCAAGGAACGCCAATTGTTCTTGAACCACACAGTGGCCGGATCTTATTTTATCCAGATAATCCATCTGATAATCCTCATGACAATCCTCCAGGAGATCAACCCCCAGAACAAAGCGGAAGCACTCCTTCTTCTGGATCTGGAACTACCAAAGGTACGGGTAAAATCACTCAAAAACCCAGCAGTAAATCTAAATCTTCAACTAATGCTAATGCAAACTCTTCCTCTTCTGCAGAACAAGTTTTACCTTTGCCTCCGGGTGCTAAACCAATAGAAATTTCTCTTGCACCGGAAAATGAGAACACTAATTCAATAGAAAAACAACCGGCTAAAACTGAGAATACTTCAGGTAATTACTGGTACATTGGTTTGGGTTCTTTGGGAGTAATCTTGGGAATAATTTGGATAGCACTTAGTCGTCCCGGTCACTAATTTTAAAATTATAATCCTAAAATTTGAGTTGCCTGCGTTGTGTCACATCCGATTGACTGACCGATTTCTGTGGCGCGAATTAAAACTTCTTGATTTTCTGTTTTGGGACTGTTTTTATAATCTTCAATTTTCTTTTCAATAACCTTTTGCCAAGTATCTTTAATTTCTTGTTCTGCCGATGCTTCACTACCACAGCCAGTTTGCTGGCAAAAAGCAAGCTGTTCCAAAACTTTTTGCAATGTCTCCTCACCCGGATTTTCTCTAAATTCAGCCAGAGCATCCTGCAACAAACCGTCTGCATAACTTTTCATTAAATTAAACATGGCATCCGGGTTGGTTAATTCTGGCATTGGCGGTCCTTCTCCAAGTGAACCGCTTGAGCCCAACTTTTGATCTCCCAGGCCTGGATTAGCATAGGCCTTAGTAATCAATGAAGTTGAGCCGTCAGAAAAAGACATATCGGTTTTAATTGGAATAAAATTAAGACAACTTACATCAAGCGTTAAATTTTCATCGCTCAAATTGGAAACCAAAACATCAGTTTCAGTTGTCTCGCCAGTTGAATAAACTTTGATATTAATTTTACCCGACTTTTTTGCTGACAAAAGAGAATTTGAAGGAATGTTTTTTTCTCGCTCGGCTGTCAAAATTTCAGGCGAACTTTTTTTTGACTGCCAGTATAAATATCCAGCATAGGATAAACAAGTAAGAAAGGCACCGAGCCAGATAATTAAAATAATTATTTTTGCTGGTCTGCTTTTAACTGATAAAAAGATTGTCAAGCCTAAAACAAAAATTCCTAAAGCCGCTCCCAGTGAGATAAAAATCAAAGTTCCGTTAGCACTGTTTTGCTGCTTTGGCGCAGATTTAGAGTTTGACAAAACTGGCTCTTTGGCAGGGAATTTTTGATTTTGCCAAACTTCATCTTGAATCAAAGACAAATCAGAATTGTTTTACGCCTCTTGCAATGTTTTACAAAGCCCGTCACGATTTAGAATATCAACCGAACCTGCCAAATAATATTCACTGCCAATGTCAGGAAAACTTCTTCCGCCGTCAAGACAAAAAGTGCGCAGACGAAAAACTTTTGTTTCACCGGATAAAAGAGAAATCGTCGGCGTTATAGTTTTGGCAGAAATCAGCTTGGTAAAATCAAATGTATCAACTTCTGCCAACTTTTTTTGCGCTGCTTGTTTTAGTTCTTTTGCCCTACTTTGATATTCTGGAAATTCAGTTAAATTTTCTTCATAACAAGAAAGTAAATCAACAGCGACCTGATTCCATTCTTTGTAGCCAGTTTTTAGCTCTTCTAAGTCGCTTTGGTTGATTTCTTGATCTTTTTTTAAGCCGCGCGCTGAAACGGATTTTCTTTTTGTGGCAAACTGGTCTTGGTATTGTTCAAAGCAGACAGATTTTAATTTAGAAGAATCTGGAGAACTTTCTGCCCTGACAGGCAAAGCA
>Ga0210057_1009871_pt1 | contig 10933 bp, 14 predicted proteins | sample CryGeyCG2114_010_2_FD_183968 | JGI IMG/M metagenome (GOLD analysis project Ga0210057, IMG submission 183968) | Groundwater microbial communities from aquifer - Crystal Geyser CG10_big_fil_rev_8/21/14_0.10 (SPAdes) (version 2) | ecosystem: Environmental > Aquatic > Deep subsurface > Groundwater ...
GCCATTATCGCCTTTACCGTTTTTTCCATTCGCATTCCTTGTGATCCTTTTATAAGAATAATGTCGCCTTCTTCAAGATTCACCTCTAACTCCTCTCCTGCCCTCTCCGATTCTCCCTGTTCATATTGAAAAATATTTTTTTCAGACATTCCAGCACCCATCGCTGATGATGCAATCGCCCGCGCACGAACACCGACGGTGATAAGAACATCTGCGACTTCGGCAACTGCTTTCCCGATTTCTCCGTGGGCATCCACACTGTGTTTTCCAAGCTCAAGCATATCGCCGAGCATAACTATCTTTCTTCCCTTTGCAGTAATTTCTTGAAGCGACTCCAGTGCCAACGATGCAGCAGAAGGCGATGCGTTGTACGAATCATCAATGATGGTGGTTCCTCTCAATCCAGGAATAATTCTCATGCGCCCGGGAGGCATCGCTCCTCCTGAAAGCCCTCGTGCCGCCTTAATAACGTCAATTCCTGCAGCTGCTCCTACTGCGATTGCGGCAAGCGCCGCGTATATATGCGCGCGCCCAATAACGCCCCGTAACATTATCGGAATGGAAGAGCCTGCATGGTTCACTCGAAATTGAACTCCCACGGGGTGGTCATTTTCATACACCACCTCCTCATGCGAGGCGACAAAGTCGTTGTTGCCGGAAAATCCATAGGTTACGCAGACGCCGCGAAAATCTGAACGCATGCTAAATGCACGCGCATCATCACCATTTACAATCAGCGTTCCGTCCGCAGTAAGTGCGTTGGCGAGTGCCCTCTTTTCTTCCGCGACTTGTTCAACCGAATCAAAAAATTCCACATGCGACGGGATATCCGGTATGCCGGTAATAACTGCGATGTCCGGCCGTACCCACTTGGTAAGCGTCTTGATATCTCCGGGTCTATCGGCGCCCACTTCAAGAATCAACCATTTCGGATAGTGATTGGGCAGAAACATGACCGACAGTCCATGAAGTATGTTCTTCAGCCACTTAAACGCGCTGTTCCATCCGCTTTCGCACCCCAAGATGGTAAGTGGTACTCCTATTTCGCTGTTGAGACTCTTTTGGCTCTTTCGCGCAAAACGCTCGCCTGAAAAAACCGAATGGGTAGCATCTTTCGCGGACGTTTTCCCGACGCTTCCTGTGATTGCCACAATCTTTGGGCGGTACCGCCACAAAACAGCGCGAGCCTCCCACGTAATAATTGCAACGATAATTTGTTTAATACCATTCTTCATACTATCTATCTGGCGGAATATCGTAATAATTGATTAAAAATTTCGTTAAGTCCATGAATGGCTCGGCGAGTGTTTGCGACGCATACCGCACCTCTCTTGGTTCGAGTGCGAAAAGGAACACCAAAAATCGTGCATCATGCGCGGGAAAATATCCAAAAAACGAATGCAAAAAACGATCATCGTAGTACCCGCCGTGCGGGCTCGCTATCTGGGCTGTTCCCGTTTTTGCGGCAATGCTGTATCTGTCCTGCTTGAGTGTCCCTCCAAGGAGCGAAGAGTCTACCACTTCCACAAGCATCCGCGTAATTTCTTCTGACGTTTCTTCTTTAATGACTCGATTTTCCAAACCGTTCCATGCCTTTTTTGAAAAGCCCGGGGCGTAGCGGATTTCCTGGACCACATGCGGCTGTATGAGATGCCCGCCGTTGGCAAGACTTGATAGTGCCCGCACCATTGCAATCGGGGTCACTGCAATTCCTTGTCCGAATGCCGCGGAAGCATAGTCGACGTCGCTTTTACTCTTCAACCCTCCTAGTATTCCCTTTACTTCATTCGGAAGGTCAATCCCCGTTTCTTCTCCAAGGCCAAATGCTTCAACATACCCACCAAACACTTCATGCCCCATTTCATCAACCACAAATGATACTCCAGTGTTAAGTGATTGGTTCAGCACTTCTTGCATCGATACATAGCCGCGCCCTATACCGTCGTAATTTGAAACGCGCACCCCGCTTTTCATCACAAATCCGGCATCATAGTAGGTTGTTTTTGCCGTCACCGCGCCAACATCGAGGCCGGCGGCCATTGTAAGCGGCTTCATAATAGAGCCGAGTTCATACACACCTTCAATGAGCGGATTCACGAACACCGAGGCGTCGGTTTCAGTATTGAATTCGTTTGGATTAAATGTCGGCCACGCGGCCATCGCGAGTATTTCCCCCGTTTGTGGATCTATCACAATGCCTCCTAGGCGTTTTGCGCCCCACCTCTCCCCAACTCCCACCAATGTGTCTTCAAGGCGTTTTTGCACCGTCGGTTCAATTGAAGTAATCAGCTCACCTTCGTCTTCCGGATCAGGAGACACAAATGTTTTCACATTCGAAAATAGTTCCGCGAAAAAGTTTGTATCTAAAATATTTTTATCCCGCACCAATGTATCCTCAAAATAGCGCTCAAGGCCGTATCGTCCGACTTTTTCATTCCCCTGAAAGCCTACGAAGCCAAGTGCATGTGCGGCTCGCACGCCCGCAGGGTAAAAGCGCCACTTTTCTCTCGACAAAAATACTCCCTCAAGGTTAAGCGCACGTATTTTGCTCGCCGCCTCATCAGGAATTTTGAATGCAACATCCTCATACGGGTCATCTGTTTTTTGCGCAGATGCATAGAAGCGCTCTTTATCGAGAGGATACGCTTCGGAAATTGCTTTAAAGATTGAGTCGGGAGTTACTTTAGTTGAGGAGTGTATTTCATTTGGCAGTATCGCAAGGCGCCATCCCGACTTTTGCGTCGCGGCGGTTACTAGTCGTCCATCCTTATCCTTGAAAAATATATCTCCGCGCGCATCGGTCTGCGCGCCTGATGCAACATACTGAGACTGGGCGGCTTCACTATATACCTCGCTGTTTACAATTTGGACAAAATAAAGGCGAGTAGTAAAAAGCGCGGCAACCAGCAGAAATGCCCCGAATAGGATTCGTATTCGTATGACAAATGTCGCCCTCATGCGACCTCATTATAGACCAGTAAGCGCCGCGTCTTTTGCGCTCGCATGAACAGACGTTCGCGTTACAAAATTTTTTTGCGAGACGGGAACAAGACCAAAGTTCGTCGCCTCTTCAACGGAGATGGCGCTCGAAAGAGTAAAATATTCAGATTCTAATGTTGCAATCGCGCTTTCTGTCTGCGCAATGTGCGTGTGCGCATCTTTCCGCGCAATAACGTATAAAATTGAAGTGCTAACAAAATAAATATACCCAAGCGCACAGACCGTAAGCAAGAGTAAAAGCACTCTGCGCATCCGCACCTCAAACAAGTACTCTTTTGCCAGTGGTATATGTATTGCTATTGCTCTCATGGGTTTGTTTTTTCAAAAACGCGAAGCTTCGCACTGCGTGATCGTGGATTTTGTTTAATTTCCTCTTTGCTTGGAGTTATTATTTTCCAGGCTGCTCCTATCCCCTGGTGCTTCCACTCCCGAAACAAACGCTTCACCACTCTGTCCTCAACGCTGTGAAAGGTGATCACCGCGATACGCCCCTCTGGCGCAAGTAGTTGTACTGCATGCCGAAGTGCTGTATCAACGGCGCCGATTTCATCATTGACCGCGATGCGAAGTGCCTGAAATGTTTTGGTTGCCGGATGTATCTTTTTGTGTCGATACCATGCGGGAACTGCTTTCGAGATACTCTCCGATAATTCGCCTGTGGTGGTGATGGGTTTTTCGCTTCTCCTCTCTACGATCGCTTTTGCAATCTTGCGAGAGAATCGCTCTTCTCCCCATCCCCAAAAAATATCCGCAAGGCTCTCTTCGGCCCACGTATTGACTATTTTCCAAGCAGTAAGCGTATCTTCAGAAACATGCTTCTCGTAGGTCATTAAGAGCGGTTCATCGTGCGTAAAGGTAAATCCCCGCCCGGCATGCAAGTGAAATGCACTCCAACCGAGATCAAAAAGGAACCCGTCTACCGCACGAATATGCGCGGTGCGCAAAATGGTTTCCAGATTCCGAAAATTATCTTCATAGAGCTGGACGCGCGCTTCCTCTTCTTTAAGGAGAGAGCGGACTCGCTCAACTGCATCTGCATCTGCGTCAATGCCCACTAGCATTCCGCCTTTGCCGAGTTTTTTTGCAATTTCCTTCGCATGGCCCCCTCCGCCGAGCGTTGCGTCAACAATGACACTACCCGAAGATATGTTCAGTGCTTCTATTGCTTCGTGTAAAAGAACACTTTGATGTCCATTTGATGACACCAGGTTGCTGGAGGATTTTGTGCGTCGCGTGCGCATGACGTATGGAAACCCCCCAGCCACCTCGAGTAGCCAAATGGACTACAGGACACCGATTTCGCCGAGTTTCTCCGCCATAGCATCAGCTTGTTTTTCAATACGCTGTTTGTATGACTTCCAACTCGACTGGTCCCAGATTTCGACCCTGTCGGAGACTCCGGCAAACACAACTGTTTTCTTGAGCCCCGCAAACTGTTTCTGATGATCTGGAATGAGAATTCGCCCCGCTTTGTCGGTCGTTACTTCAACCGCCCCCGAGAGAATGAATCTGTTGAATCCGCGAGTATCTGCCTGCGCAAATGAAAGTTCTTGCAATTTCCCCGAGATTTTTTTCCAGGCAGTGTCTGGATATAAAAAGAGACAATTATCTAAACCGCGAGTGATAATCATTTTTTTGCCGAGCTCCTTTCGGAATGCTTTCGGCAATGAGACGCGTTTCTTCTCGTCTAGCGTATGTTCGTACTCGCCAATCAACATAATTCACTAATTCCCACTTTATCCCACTTTCTGATAAAACTATACCACTATCACCCACAATGCTACCACACTTATCCACACCGCTCAAAACACTGCTCGAGGGTTGCAATCGCACTAAATACAAAGTAGATTCAGGCCAGAAGCGCCAGAAACAAAAAGCGGGAGAGAAAAATGAGAGTGCACACGTACCTACTAGTCGCCTCTTTTGTGTTGCTTTCCGCAATCGTGCCTCCGGCATCCATTTCGAGCGAGGAATACACTTCGCTTAAAAATCCATACGATTGTCTCGGTGAATACGGATGCTGGCATAAGGAACTTCACGCCCTTGGCATCATCGCCGATATCATTGCTCGCAAGAAAGAGCTGCATGGATACGATGAAGAATGCTGTGACGATGTGGGAGAATGCCGACTTACCGTAATGAAAAATGATTTCCTGTTCCTCAACGGCGTTTGGTGCCCCATCGGTAAAACCAAGAAAAAAGAGATTGTTGCCGTAAACAATCCTTGGAATCTAACCGTGGTGTGTGCAGGAAGGGCATCGAAAAATACATGCCCGACTATCTGGTGTATCGGAGCGCCAACGCTTATGTAAGAGAGTACACACAGCCGCCCTTTCGGGGCGGCTCTTTTTTAATTCAAAAACCAAATGGCGAAATTCAAGTACGTTGCAAACGAAACCCACAAAAGATACGGAACAAGAAGCCATCCAGAAATTCTATCAATCCACCACGCCCGCATAATGAGCCATAATAAGACGAGTAGAACTGCAATTATGTTAAGAAGAGCGAGCAGTGCGTTTTCGAGGCCGAAAAATAATAGAGACCACGAGGCGTTTAGAAAAAGATGCGCGATAAACACGGCGGTCCAAAGTCGTGCGTCCTTTCGATAATGCGCTAATCGCCAAATGCGATACAGCGCCGCGCCCATCAGCGCATATATCCCCATCCACACCGGCGCAAATACCCAATCGGGAGGGCTTAAGAGCGGTTTATCGAGCGTTGCATACCAAGTCTTTACCTTTGAGGTGGTGAAAAAAGATCCGGCGAATCCGGCGCCGAACGTAAGCAAAAAAGACACAAAAAATCGAGTGTATCTGTTCACGGCAGTAAGTGTAGCATGCTTACGGTGCGTATTGGAGGGTGATACGGGCTATTGTCTGCTATTCAACTCACACGTGAATGCGCACACTGACGCGCATATTTCCGCTGTCGGTCCGCATATGCTACCGCAGGCATTAAACACGCCTCCTCTCATTTCACAATCTTCGATAAGCGGCGCCGTATCGACGAGCGAATCAGTGGTGTACACGATTTTGCTTTCGAATTCTGCTTGTATCGGAACGGTGTTATTCTTTATTAATTCATAGTCGCCCACATCAGCCGTAAAGAGAAAGACGGCAACGGCAAGGACAAAAACACCGAATACAAGATATCCGATTGTTTTTCTGGATTCCATACGCTATTTAACGCCGAGTCGAGCAATCATCTGGGATACATTTTGGAGGAAACTCCCCACGGCCGCTACCGCCAAAATAATGACAAACAAGCGCCCTATCGGAAGTGCAAAATACATCACCGTTACCCCAGGCGCCGCCCAAAGGCCGGTACACCAAATGCATTCGATAAGCTCGGCTATAGTGCGCCTTGGCCCACCTGCCGGCTTTATATACGCACCATCCACCTCGTCGAGAAACCAATTTCTAACAAAAGCAAAAATCTTGTCGTACGAAATCAAGCGCACTACACGGTAGGTTGCAAGAGAGAGGATGGCAATATCGAAGGTGGTAATGAAAAAAATCCACCGTATCTTATCCAGGCCGTCGGTGAGGCCGAAATACAAAACTGCGAAAAGAAACAGGAACGCAATCGAAAAGATTGCGTTCCACATTCCTTGATCCTTCGGCATCTGCTGCTTCGAATCAATCATGATTACTTGTTATGTGTTGCGCACGTGCCGTCTTTACACTCCTCGCAATTCTTACAGTCAAGACAATATTTGCCCCCGCAGGTGCATCCAACAGAAAGCGGCCCCGTTCCTCTCATCGCGAACATCAAGAGACCACCCATAATTGAGAGATTCTTAAGAAACATCACCAGTTGCGTTTGGTCGGCAAAATTCGTGTGAAAGAGTACTGCGGCAAGACCGGTATACACGAGAAGAAGCCATGCTCCGAGACGCCCCTGCCAGCCAATAAGAAGGAGAACAGCACCCCCTATTTCAAAAATAATCGCGAGCGCCGTAAACAATTCCGGCATCGGCAACACTGTTCCGACATACCCTGCGGTACCGCTAAAGTTAGTAATTTTTCCAAATCCCGAGAAAAGGAAAAGGATAACCATCAAAATACGAGCTACTAAAGGTCCGTATTTAGACAACACCCCATCGTGTGAATGCATCATATTGTCATGCGCCTAGTTAATAAGTACTGTAAGGATACTGTGGTTTGATGGTACGTCAATGTGCGGTTATACACAGAGAAGGGCGAAAAAGCTTCTATTTCCGCAATATATTCTTTAACAATATTCTTTAACACACCAATTAGGACACGGTTAGGACATCGGATGTCCTAATTTGTCCTCACTTCCTAATATATGGCTCAACAGAGCGGTTAGGACACCTGTCTGCGCAGGCAGGTCCGATGTCCTAATGTTAGCCGAAGGTAAAAGAGAAGGCGTCGATTACCCCCTCTTCTACGACTATTTCAAGAATGTGTGTGCCGTATTCACTACTTTCAATAATGCGATACAGCTGCTCGTTTTGAACATCGAGCGTGCCGTCGGCGTTTACGTGTACTCCTTTATTATTTGCATCAATACGCTTTCCGTCCACATATATTTGTACGCGCGCCCCATCTTTGGAGCTCGCCACCATAAACACCTTTTGCGCACGATACGGCAAAATGATTCGCGTACCATCCGCAGAGCCTCGAGCGTATTCCGGCGTAATATTCCACACACCGCCCAAATAGAGTTTGTCGGATACAAACGTGCCCGGATGCTCAAACGTCTGCTCGCCAGTTATTGATGCCGTGCCATTTCCAAGATAGTCGGCATTTCTAAGCGCACCAAAATATATTTCAGGTGTTCGCGGCTTGGTACGGTCCACTCCCTCGACTCCTGCAGGGGTTGCAATCATTTCTCTCTCCCTCATTTCTTCGCCGAGCCGCACCGCCCTCTCCTCAAGCAATTCTTGAATCTTCATTTCAGTTTCTTCATAATTCCCCTCTCCTATGTGGTCGTAGACGATAAAACCGTCAATGTCGATGAGGTATTTGCGCGGCCAGTATCTATTTTGGTACGCACTCCACGTGCCGTATTCATTATCTTGCACCACTGGATACTGTATGCCGGCATCCTTGACTGCGCGCAGTACGTTCTCGTACTTTTCCTCAAACTCAAATTCCGGCGTATGTACACCAAGAATGAGGAGACCATCGTCGGCATATTTTTCTTGCCACGCGTTTAAATACGGCTGTGTCCGCTGGCAATTGATACAGCTATACGTCCAGAAATCGACAAGAATGACCTTCTCCCCGATGTAATCTGCGATGCGTATTTCCTCTCCATCGGTATTGATAAAACCGGCGGCCTTTACAATCTCTCTCGCGCGCGGGTACTCTTTTTCTTTTTCAGTAACTGACTGCGTTTTGTCACCAAATACGATTTCTGCTTTTTTTGCAATGCCTGTTTCTGCATCATTGAGAAGCAATATAGATCCAATTACTAGAGCCACTACCACAGTGAGAAGCGCCGTGCGTTGTTGCCTCTGGGTAAGTCGTCTAACAATGTGAATCATGGTGCTGTTATATTTATATTTTTATAAATATGTAAATGTAGGTCATATTTTTCTCATCTCACCTTACCTCCACATAGTATGATATAATGTAATATCATACCAAATCGTATTACATTCCGAGTAATCGCTCGACGAGCCCGAAGTTTGCCAAGAGCGCAAGTTTTTGCGTGAAAATAAGTACGCCAAGTACGATGAGTATTGCACCAAACGAAACGGTGATGTACTTCGCCGCCTTTGCGAAGCGCTCCATAAAGCGCCCCGCTTCGCTGGCAAATGCACCGATGATGAGAAATGGAATACCAAGCCCGAGAGCATACACTAAGAGAAGCCAGAATGCAGAGCCCGGAGCTGTTGCGGCAAGCCCTAGGATTGCTCCGAGTGCCGCCCCCACGCACGGCGTCCAGCCGGCGGCAAATGCCGCGCCGAATACAAATGCGGTTGCGTGCCGCGAACTAAACTTCTTCTTTACCAACACCTTATGATCGCGTTCAAGATACTTTATTCGAATGAGCCCGGTGAGATAGAGCCCGAAGAAAATAATAATGACGCCTCCGACTCGCGCTAACCAAATCTGCGCATCGTATGCCACTTGTGCCAAAAGCGTGTTGAGAAGCACTCCAAGCAATGCAAATACGGACGAAAAGCCGAGAACGAAAAACACACTTGCAAGAAAAGTGTTCAGGCGATTTCGCTCGCCCGTGCTGCTCTCGCCTGCAAGATATGCAAGAAACCCCGGAATAATCGGCAGTACGCACGGAGAGAGGAAGGAGACGAGTCCCGCCGCAAGTGCTACAAAAATTGATAGTTCAGACAACATATGGATACAATCTATTTAATATTTGGAAGAATACTTGCGAATGTCGGTGAGCCACTCCACTTTGCGATTTGATTTCCACTCGCATCTACCTGCACCAACGTGTGCTGATACGTCACATTATATTTGCGCTTAAGATCAACTTGGGTATCGTAATTCACGTCAAGGATAGTTACACCTGCAGGAATATTATCTGCATTTGCCTTTATGTCGGCATCAAGCGCTTTGCACGTTGGACACCACGATGCCCTAAAGAAGAGTACAACATCTCCTTCGTTTGCGCGTGCGAGTTTTTCAGGCGCGTATGTTTCGTAACTTCCTTTTTCTTTTACCATCACGCTCTCTTCTTTTATCATTGCGGTTTCCTCTTTCTCCATCATCATACTGTCGTCCTTTTCCATCATCGCATCGTCAGTGCCCATCATTGCATCACCGTCTTCTTTCATCGTTGCACTCTCATCTTCCATCATCTCATCGCTCTCTGGAATCACTGTTTCGTTTGAAAACGATACATACCATACTCCCCCTCCGATAATAATAACTCCGATAACAACTGCGATTATCGCCGCAAAACCTCTTTGTGTATTCATATTCATAAGTTCTATTATTAATGTTTATGCTTGTAATACATTGATGCCACCACCCTTCCGAGCATCATAAAAATGAGTGTTAGAGCAAGCCATATATCAAGTGAGTGCATAAGACTTTGAACAACAATTCCAACCGATAAAATTCCTGCACCGATGAGATATGAAACGTGGCTGACTGCACGCAATCGGTACTGCTCCCTTTCATCGCGAGTACTCTCTCCAAATATGAGCGACGCGAAAAATATAGTGCCTGCAATAAACAAAGAGAGAATGAACATTGATAATTTACTCAACATGAGAAAACCAAAGGGGTTAACAAGCAGAAATAAAAGAATTACTAATACAATTCCCATAATAAGCTCACCTTTATATTCTTTAAACTCCATAGTTATATTGTAAAAATATCTTCAACCGGCCTTTTAAAAAATTGTGCAATCTTTAATGCAAGCATAACAGACGGCGTGTAATTTCCTTTTTCAATTGCAATAATGGTTTGCCTTGTAACCCCAAGTGCGTCCGCCAATGCCTCTTGTGTCACTTCTTTTTTCATGCGCAATTCGTACACGGTATTAGTCACCTGCTCCTGCATGTATAGAGGATACGCACGTGTAGAAATAATGTCAAGTCTACTTTACATTATTATTGCGTGGATTATTCAGATGCTTCCGCTAAGCGCTTTGTGAGAAAACCTTTGTCTAAAACCGAGAAGAACCACCCCGCCTTTGGGCCGTGATCCTTTCCTAAAATCACCACGTAGAGTGCGCCAAAAAAATCCTTTGGCTCAACATTCATCTCTTTCCGTATTTGATGAATTGCGTGGTGTAGTTCTTCGCCACTCAATATCTCTCTGCTTTCAATATATGCAAGCACTCTTTTGAGTCCTTCCTTTTGCTCTGCAGTAAGCTTTTTTGCCTCCTCCGGCACTGCTTGCTGTATTTCAAATTTATATTTTTCAGGCGCGTATGCTTCAAGCCAGCGTCTTGCATACTCGACACGCTCCACCAACTCCTTCCT
>Ga0210057_1009872_pt1 | contig 10933 bp, 8 predicted proteins | sample CryGeyCG2114_010_2_FD_183968 | JGI IMG/M metagenome (GOLD analysis project Ga0210057, IMG submission 183968) | Groundwater microbial communities from aquifer - Crystal Geyser CG10_big_fil_rev_8/21/14_0.10 (SPAdes) (version 2) | ecosystem: Environmental > Aquatic > Deep subsurface > Groundwater ...
AGCAAACGACAACCCCGCTTCGCGCAAGCGTACGTCGCTACATTCGAGCACCTGCCGCGCGGTCGGTTTCTTTTGAGGGAAAAGGGTACGAAACTTTTGCCAAATGGCATCTGCCGCCTTGCCCGATAGCTGCTGCCCGATGATTGTTCGGCACAAACTCGCAAAAAGATCGGCACTGACCTCTGGGCCTTCGCGAAAATCTTTCTCGAATGACATGACGGCCTCATAGAGCAGCGGGTCGTGTTTTTTAAAGTGCTCGAGTACCTTCTTTGGCATGGTGCTACTCTAGCACGTTGTGTTGTGGAGCCATATTCTGCTAGGATAGCTCCTATGGCTGCTGAAAAGGACCCAAGAAAAAGCGAGACTGCACTGCGGGAAGAAGAAGTCCTGAAATTTTGGAACGCGAACGGCATTTTCGAGAAGTCTCTCAAAAAGGATTCACCAAACGGCGAGTACGTATTCTACGACGGCCCGCCGTTTGCGACTGGCACGCCGCACCAGGGTTCGCTTCTCTCGTCAATAATCAAAGACGTAGTTCCGCGGTATAAGACCATGCGCGGTTTTTACGTTCATAGACGTTGGGGGTGGGACTGCCATGGTCTGCCAATCGAGAGTTTGGTAGAGAAGGAGCTCAACCTCAAATCTAAAAAAGACATTCTCGATATCGGCATTAAAGCGTTCAACGAAAAAGCGCGATCGATGGTTCTTGGCTATGTTGCCGACTGGGAGAAATACGTCAACCGGATTGGTCGGTGGGTGGATTTTTCAAACTCGTACAAAACGATGGACAATTCGTACATTGAGAGCATTTGGTGGGCGCTCAAAAAGTTGTGGGAAGACAAGAAACTCTACGAGGGTAACAAGGTGCTCATGTACTGCTCGCACTGCGAAACGCCGCTCGCGAAAGCCGAGATTGCAATGGACAACACGTATCAAGACGTGACCGAAACAGCGGTGACGGTGAAGCTTAAGTTAAAGCAAAATACTGTGATAGGTCTTGAAGGAGACGTATATGCATTGGCATGGACGACGACGCCATGGACGCTTCCCGGTAACGTCGCACTTGCAGTAGGAGCTGACATTGACTATGAGGTGTGGGAAAAAGACGGAGAACAGCTTCTTGCTTCAAGTGAATTTTGGAAACAATCGTCAGGGGATAAACCAATAACGCGCGGTGTTCTGCCAGGGTCTGCTTTAGACGGACTGGAATACGAGCCACTGTTTAAAGTGCCGGAAATTTACGACAATGAAAAAGCACACAAAGTGTACCTGGCAGACTTTGTAAATACCGAAGACGGAACCGGCATTGTGCACACAGCGGTGATGTACGGTGAAGATGACTACGAACTCGGCAAACAAGAAGACTTGCCCATGGTGCAGCTTTTGAACAACAATGCGACCTACAACGACAAAGCTCCCGAATTAATCCGCGGACAACATATCAAGAAAGCAACACCGCTGATAGTCGATGATCTGAAAGATCGAGGCCTGCTTTTTGAAGCAGCGGAGTACACGCACTCGTACCCGCACTGCTATCGTTGCGGTACCGCGCTTATCTACAACGCCGTATCGTCGTGGTTTCTTGATATCCAGTCGGTCAAGCGGCGCATGCTCGAAGAAAACGAGAAGGTCAACTGGGTGCCAGATCACCTCAAGCACGGCCGATTCCATAACATCGTTGAGAGTGCGCCTGACTGGACCATTTCACGCAATCGCTTTTGGGCATCACCATTGCCAATTTGGAAGTGCAGTTCGTGTGGTGCAATAGAAGTCATTGGTAGCGTGGACGAACTGCGCGATAAAGCTCTTGGCGATGTGCCCGAAGATCTTGATCTGCATCGTCCGTACATCGATGACGTACAACTACAGTGCGCATGTGGAGAGGCAATGGATCGTATTCCCGAGGTGGTAGATTGTTGGGTCGAAAGCGGCTCAATGCCAATTGCGCAGAATCATGAGGTAGGAAAGCCAATAGAGGAGCCAGTCATAGCTGACTTTATTGCTGAGTACATCGCACAAACGCGCACGTGGTTTTATTACATGCACGCGATGGGGGTTTTACTATTTGATCGACGCGCGTTTAACAACGTAGTTTCCACCGGTAACATTCTTGCTGCCGACGGGCAAAAAATTTCGAAGTCGAAACGAAACTACACCGATCCGCTCATACTGGTCGATCAATACGGAGCCGATGCAATGCGCTTGTACATGATGGGCTCGCCGGTTATGCAATCAGAGGATGTGAGTTTTCGCGATGAGGAAGTTCGCGAGATGCATAACCGTATAGTGAATATTCTTTGGAATACGTATAAATTCTATTCCCTCTACGCAGAGGAGAGAGATGACTCAGTGAAAGCGCTCGACAGCACGCACGTGCTCGATCAGTGGCTTCAGAGGCGTCTTGCACAGGCGGTGCATGAGGGCACCGTCGCATTTGACGAATACGACATGCCGCGCACAGTGCGTGTGGTACGTGAGTTGGTAGACGAATACTCGACGTGGTATGTGCGTCGCTCGCGTGACCGAATGAAGAGCGATGACGCAACCGATAAGCAATACGCACTCGCAAACCAGTACGAAGCACTGCTCGTCATTTCAAAATTACTTGCGCCATGCGCGCCGTTTTTGGCTGACGCCGTGTATCGAGGAATAGGAGGACCACTGGAGAGCGTGCACCTTGAGCCGTGGCCGGAAGCGATATTCGAGGGAGTGGACCTGCTGAATGACATGCAGACAGCCCGAAAGGTTGTAAGCGCCGCACTCGAAGCGCGTGCTGAGGCAGGAATAAAAGTGCGACAACCACTAGGCACGCTTACTATTAAGCACGATGTATCTGAGAACTTGCGAGCCGTTATTGCTGACGAGGTAAATGTGGAAGCCGTTGTTGTAGACGCGACACTCGAGCAGGAAGTAGCACTTGATACAACTATCACACCGGAACTTGAAGAAAAGGGAAACATTCGAGAAATTACACGGATGGTGCAAGGAAAGAGAAAAGAAGAAAATCTTGAACCTGGTCAACAAGTGAGCTCTGTCATTTCTGGGCCGAGTAAGACACTTGAATTAATTAAAAAATACGCGGATGACATTCAAAGACAAACAGACGTCACCGTAACTCCGGGTGAAGAGGGAGAAGAAGTCGTCATTACCATTAAAGCGTAGCGCTATGTCACACGCAGTGCATACAACTCACGCGTTAGTGTTGGGAAGCGCTTATGTCCAAGATGCTGATAGGCTGTTTTGGCTACTGACTGAGGACTTTGGACTCATTTTTGCAAGTGCGAAGAGTGTGCGCGAGGAAACATCGAAGCTGCGCTACTCCTTGCAAGATCTCGCGCAGCCGCGCGTGTCGCTTGTGCGCGGACGCGGACTCTGGCGGCTCACTGGTGCAGAAGAAAACAACACAGCAAAGCTGAACGGGGAAGAGGCACAGGCACTCGGGCGCATCGCAGCACTCGTGCGGCGTGTGATGCCAACCGACGATACAAATCATGAAGTCTTTTCTATCCTCAATAATGCACGTATAGAACTTTCGAAGAGAACGAGGGACCCACAGGCAGTTGAATATATTACGGTAGCACGTGTGCTGTACCAACTGGGGTATCTTTCGTGCACAGATGAATATCGCGGGCTCGTCGATTCAATTAATTTTGACAGCGCTATTTTTACACAAGCCGAGAAACTAAGCGGAAAGCTCATCCACGATATAAACGCAGGACTAACAGAGAGCCAACTCTAGTGGTGGTATACTTTGGTGCATGGATGTAGACGGAGTAAAACCTCCTCGTTCTGGTGGCGAACCTGAAAAATCTGAGTTTGAAGACCCGGGGCGTATTGGGAAACTTAAAGAACAAATGTACTCGCGGGGTACACAACCTGTTTCGCGTCCGCGGCGCCCACTTGCAGGACTTGAAAAAGATGCGCCGGGAGATTGGGAAGACACCCCACCAACATTAAAGAAAGAATCATTGTTTCCAAAGTCGTATTCTCTGCCGAGTATTTTGCTCATTGTCGCTGCGCTAGTGTTTGTGATTGCAGGCGGAATTGCAATTTCTTTTTTTGTGAGCGGTTCGAACATCGTTACTTCAAACAAAATCGATATAGCCATTAATGGACCACGAACCATCGATGGAGGTGACGTACTTGAGCTGCAAGTCGCAATTCGCAATAACAACAATGCAACGCTCGAGCTTGCCGATCTTGTGGTGACCTACCCAGAAGGAACGCGCATGCCAGCCAATCTTTCGGCGACAATGGAAACGCAACGTATTCCGCTAGGTTCAATCGAACCAGGAGGAACACGTAACGGCACTATTCGCGCAGTAATGTTTGGCCGCGACGGTGCACGACAAGATATACAGGTTGCGCTTGAATACCGTTTGAGCGGATCGAGTGCTTTGTTTGCAGCTGAGGCGAAACACACAGTACTGGTTGCTTCAGGGACACTTGAAATAGCTCTTGAAACAAACGCCGAAGCTGTTGCAGGACAGAGCTTAGAGATGTTAGTGACTGTCACTTCGCGAGCAAAGACAGTGGTTAACGACGCCGTGTTACGAGCTTCATACCCGTTTGGCTTTAGTGTCACTAATACATCACCTGAAACTAAGGTGAGCGGCCTGTGGTCACTTGGTGACCTCGAACCAGGAGAAAAAAGGACCATACGAATTTTGGGAGAACTAGAAGGACAAACTGGAGACTCGCGGGTTTTCAGGTTTGTTGCCGGTACGCGCGAAACTCCAGAATCAACCGTGGTCAAAGTCGTCCTCGCTGAGTTTGAACACGAGGTTGCAGTTACAAGACCGTTTTTGGGGATGTCGCTTACGTACGATGGACTACCGGCTTCAGAGTACGTAGCGCGCACAGGCGATGCGGTTCCCATTACTCTCCGGTGGCGGAATAATCTCGATGTTGCTCTTACCGATGTAGTGATTGCGGCTACGTTAAGCGGACTGGGGCTCGACCCATTTAATATTTCTGCCGACCGTGGTTTTTATCGCTCTATCGACTCGGTCGTGTTGTGGGATAAAACTACGACAAAAGGAGACCTCCAGCTGATCCCAGCGGGTGCTGAAGGAGCATTACAAATACGATTGGTTCCAAACATTGCCGACGACTTACTCGCAGTACAAGACCCAACTATCAAGATTGAACTACACGCTGCAGGGCAACGACTCGCTGAAGAGCGCGTTCCCGAAACTATCCAGGCGACAGTGAAGGAAGAAATAAAGATTGCCACCGATCCAAAACTCGCGGGGCGCGCACTGTACTTTGAGAATCCTCTCGGAAGTGTTGGACCGCTACCGCCAAAGGTTGAACACGAGACAACCTACGGAATTCTTTGGGAGCTCTCAAATACCACAAACCTTGTGCGTGATGCAAAAGTAACGGCTACGCTTCCACCGTATGTACGTTGGCTTGGAACGGTTAGTCCATCAGTTGAGTATGTAACGTTTAACGAAAACGACGGCACAGTAACATGGAATGTAGGTAAGCTTTTGCCAAATACTGGTGTGGGTGGCGATGCACCTCGTCGAGTCGCATTTTCTATAGGGCTTGTGCCAAGCACCAGCCAAGTGGGTCAGAGCCCTGTGCTCATTCAAAACCAAGTACTCACGGGTGTCGATAACTTTGTCGATAAGTCTATTCGAAGGGATATCGATGATCTCAATACACAACTCAACGAAGTTGATTTTGCCGATGTATATGGCGTGATTGTTAAGTAGTGTGTATAGTAGCCGCATGTCTGACAGCACGACAATGGAAAAGATAGTAAGCCTCGCAAAGCGTCGCGGATTTGTCTTTCAAGGTTCAGAAATTTACGATGGTCTTGCCGGAACGTGGGACTACGGCCCTCTCGGTGTTTCTCTTAAAAACAACATAAAAAAGCTCTGGTGGGACATGTTTGTTGAAGAACGTGCTGACATGTATGGGCTCGATTCGGCTATTTTGATGAATAAAAAGGTCTGGGATGCGAGCGGACACACAGGAGCAGGGTTTACCGACCCTTTGGTTGAATGTTCGAAGTGCAAAAAGCGTTTTCGTGCAGATCATTTGAAAGACGTCGCAACATGTCCCGACTGCGGTGGTGAACTTGGTAAAAAACGTGACTTTAACTTAATGTTTGAAACTAAAGTTGGTGCGCAAGGAGATACAAAAAGCTATTTACGACCGGAGACGGCGCAGGGAATTTTTGTAAACTTTAAAAACGTGGTCGACAGCATGCGACCTAAGTTGCCGTTCGGTATTGCGCAAACAGGAAAAGCGTTTCGCAATGAGATTGCACCGCGTGAGTTTCTCTTTCGTACGCGCGAGTTTGAACAGATGGAAATCGAGTACTTTATCGAGGGAAGCGATTGGGAGCATTATTTTGATTCGTGGCGGGAGTCTATTTGGGAGTGGATAAAGAATCTCGGTATTTCGGAAGAAAATATTAAAGAATATGAAGTACCGGCCGACGACCTCGCACATTACTCAAAGCGCACCATTGATTTTGAATATAATTATCCAGGGAAGGGTTTCGATGAGCTTCTTGGGCTAGCATATCGGACTGATCATGACCTCAAGAATCATATGGAGGCTAGTGGTGAGAAAATGGTGTACACACCCGTGGAGGGAGAGCCATTTGTTCCGCATGTCATTGAACCATCCTTTGGCCTCGATCGGGTAGTGATGGCCGTACTTTCTGAAGCCTATACTGAAGACGAAATGGGTGGAGAAACGCGCGTATTTTTGAAGTTTAAGCCAGAACTTGCGCCAATTAAGGTCGCGGTGTTTCCATTGCTTAAGAATCGACCAGAGCTCGTAACGAAAGCGCGTGAAGTGTTTGACGAACTCAAACAAACGATTCCACAAATTATGTTTGACGATAATGGGAACGTGGGCAAGCGGTATCGTCGCCAGGACGAAATTGGAACACCGTGGTGTGTGACCATCGACTTCGATACACTTGAAGATAATTCAGTAACTGTGCGCGATCGCGACACAGGAGAACAAAAGCGCGTCGCTCTCACAGAATTACTAGGCATCTTGCGGTAAGGGCGCTTTGTAAAAGGCGTGAGTTTCTTTTCGCACCGGTAGGTGCGTGCTATGCTTCATCTATGAAAGATGTGACATTTGCCATCACCACCGGCACAATTGTGCGCGTAATACTGTTTGCAGCAATCGCAGCACTCGTTTGGTATTTGCGAGAATTGGCACTCATTGTTTTGACCTCAATCGTTATCGCATCAGCCATAGAGCCTGCTGCCAGAAACCTCATCAAGTATAAAGTGCCGCGAATCGCAGCTGTTTTACTAGTGTATTTGGCATTTTTCGGGATGTTCTTTGGCGTCGTCTTTTTTATGTTGCCACCTGTACTTGAAGAAACATCGCACCTTCTTGCAACTCTGCCGACATATCTCGAATCAATTGGTGCAACAGACGCACTTACAGAGGATGCAATTTTACAAACGCGCTCTCTTATAAATGGCGTTTCCCTTGGAGACACACCACAGAACCTCGACACATTCCTTGAGGGTCTTTCGGGTAACTTTATTGCCGCCATGAGTATTATCTTCGGCGGTGCGTTTAGTTTTATACTCATCGTAGTATTCTCATTTTACTTTGCAGTAAACGAACGTGGCGTTGAAGAATTCCTTCGGGTTTTGACACCTATCCAACACGAGGAATATGTGTTGAGTCTTTGGCATCGCGCGCAAGTAAAAATTGGCCTTTGGATGCAGGGGCAGTTTTTGCTAGCGATTCTCATCGGTGTGTTGACGTATCTGGGACTTTCGATACTTGGCATACAGTACGCACTGGTTCTAGCGGTTGTGGCTGGAGTTATGGAGCTGATACCTGTTTTTGGGCCTATCTTGGCCGCTGTTCCGGCTATAGCAATTGCGCTCGCAAATGGAGGGGTACCAATAGCACTTGCCGTTGCCGCACTATTTCTTATCATTCAGCAGTTTGAAAACCACCTAATCTATCCACTCGTGGTGACGAAGGTGGTTGGCGTACCGCCAATTTTGGTCATCCTCGCGCTTTTGATTGGCGCGAAACTCGCAGGCGTGTTAGGAATATTACTCTCGGTGCCTATTGCCGCCGCTCTACAGGAATTGTTTGTGGACATTGAGCGTGCTCGGCATGTACCGGTAGAAGATCATGGATAAGAAGGCACGCTACATAACAACTACAATCCCCTACGTTAACGCTAGCCCACACATCGGGTTTGCGCTTGAAGTCGTCCAGGCAGATGCTCTGGCGCGTTTTTGGCGTTTAATGGGGCACGACGTATTTTTTAACACCGGTGCGGATGAGCATGGACAGAAAATATGGGAAAAGGCACAAGAGGGCGGCGAAGATACGCAGGCGTATGTAGACAGATACGCCGAAGAGCTCGCACAACTTAAGGAAACACTCAATCTATCAAACGATAACTTTATACGCACAACAAACCCAGAACACAAAAAGGCTGCGCAAGAGTTGTGGAAGCGTTGTGAAGAGACAGGGGATATTTACAAGAAGAAATACAAGGGTTTGTATTGTGTTGGTTGTGAGAAGTTTCTAACCGAACGCGACTTAGAGAATGGCAAATGCCCGCTCCACCCAAGTAAGGAGCCTGTAGAGCTCGAAGAGGAGAATTATTTCTTTCGACTTTCTAAATACCAAAAAGAATTACTCGAGTATCTTAGCCGGAAGGATGTAATCATCCCGCCACATCGTTTACAGGAGGCAAAGCTATTTGTAGAAGCCGACCTCGAGGACGCGAGTATTTCACGAGAACGAGAAAAGTTGCCGTGGGGCGTTCCGGTTCCAGGGGACGAGTCGCAAGTTATGTACGTGTGGTTTGATGCGCTTACTAACTATATCTCTACGCTTGGTTGGCCAAACGACGCAGACGGTAACTACAAAAAGTTCTGGGAAGATGGCGAGACACTTCAAGTGGCGGGTAAGGACATGATTCGGTTTCAGTCTATTCTCTGGCAGGCGATGCTCATTTCCGCAGGACTCGCGAATACCGACAAGATTTTTTACCACGGGTTTATAAACTCAGGCGGGCAGCGCATGAGCAAATCGCTGGGAAATGTTATCAGTCCGTTTGAGATGGTTGAAAAATATGGCACGGATGCAACACGCTACATGCTCTTGCGGCATGTACATCCAGTGGATGATTCAGATGTGACCTGGGAAAAAATGGACGAGTGGTACACGGCACACTTGGTAAATGGCTTGGGGAACCTCACTGCGCGCGTAATGAAACTCTGCGAAGATAATCTGGAGGAACCCATCAACGAACCTGGAAAATTAGGAGACGAAGACGTTGCTCGCGATATGGAAGACTTTTCCTTTAATGGAGCAATCGATGTAGTTTTCGCACTTGGATCTGCCCTAGATGAACGTATCACGAAGGAAGAGCCGTATAAGATCGTGAAAGAGGATCTTGAACAAGGGAGAGAAATTCTCAAAGCTTGCGCATCTGAACTTTGGAATATTGGTCGTCTGCTCGAGCCGTTTATGCCGGAAACCTCAGAAAAAATCTTGCGCGCAGTGAAAGAAAACAAAAAACCAGAGAATCTGTTTCCTCGACTCACCGAAACCTCACAGGATGAATCCTGAGGAAGAAAGTGCTCGGACAGCTCGGTATTGAGTTTCCAAGGCTATACCCGTAGAATCTAATACAGATGAGGCAGCGGAGGAGAAAATGTTTGAAGATACCGCACTGCACTGTTTGTTTGGTCTCAGCGTCGCGTTCCTTCTGGCGTATCTGGTTGCGAAAACTGGTCGGCGTTCGTTTCCAGACGCACTGCGCCACATTGGCATCTGGATGGGAGCCGCCGTGGTGTACCTGCGTGAAGTCGTGCAACACCAAACAACGCACGAACTCGCCGCGTACAATGGACTCATTCCGTGGGTGGGTGAGCACACGTGGAGCTTTGGTAAGCAAGTGGAGACCATCGTTCCCATGATTGTCGTGCTGGCATCCTCGCCGGCATTGCGGTGGCTGGCCGTACGAACAGAGAAGGGTCGCACCGTGTAAGCGGTGCGACCCACGTTCTTTATGATAGTCTTTGGGAACCACACTAAACATTCTGACAAAATACTATGGCTACGTACATCGACACACACTCACACTTAAACCTGCCGCAGTTTTCTGAGGATTTGCCTGAAGTGCTTGCGCGGATGGACGAACATGATGTATCGACGATTGTCGTCGGTGTTTCGTTTGCAACAAGTAAACAAGCAGTCGCGCTCGCACAGAAACACGAACGAATAGTCGGCGCGACCATTGGTGTACATCCAACAGACACAAATGAAAAGTTCGACCCGGTCGACTATGAACCGCTCTTGAGCGAGCATGTCGTTGGAATAGGTGAGTGTGGGTTCGATTACTACCGCACTCCTCGGGATGAGGTTTACGTGCATCAACGCGAAGTATTTGAAGCGCAGGTTGTATTTGCCGCAGAAAACAATCTACCGCTGATGCTCCATATTCGTCCGTCCGAAGGTAGTGTCGACGCACACCAGGATGCACTTGAGGTACTCAAGATTTACCAGAAGGAGTACGGGCAGACGGTACGAGGAAATGTGCACTTTTTTACCTCTACGAAAGAAATCGCGCGCGAATACGTGGCTCTTGGCTTCACCATTGCTTTTCCTGGCGTTATCACTTTTGTATCAGAATTACACGAAGTAGTGCGCGACGTGCCGCTTGATATGATGCTCGCAGAGACCGATGCGCCATACGCTGCGCCAGTTCCTCATAGGGGAAGCCGTAACGAGCCCATTTTCGTTATAGACACTATTAGGGCAATCGCTGAGATCCGTGGTGAGAATTTTGAACAGGTGTCTGAGATGCTGACCAAAAACGCAAAAGCCTTGTTTCTAGGGGCAAAATAGCTTGCCTATGGCTTGCCTGGAGTAAGTCGCTATGCTATCCTCACCAACCATGACA
>Ga0210057_1009875_pt1 | contig 10932 bp, 6 predicted proteins | sample CryGeyCG2114_010_2_FD_183968 | JGI IMG/M metagenome (GOLD analysis project Ga0210057, IMG submission 183968) | Groundwater microbial communities from aquifer - Crystal Geyser CG10_big_fil_rev_8/21/14_0.10 (SPAdes) (version 2) | ecosystem: Environmental > Aquatic > Deep subsurface > Groundwater ...
CAGCATGACAAAGATCAGTATCTACAAGTGGTTAAAGCCAATGCCAAAGAAATTCGCGAAAAAGTCCTCAAATACTTAATGGTTCGCCGTACCAGAACAGAGATTATTAATTATTTTAGCGATGATATTAAAAATCAAGGCTTAAAATTTCCCGAAGTAGCCGACCCACAGCCGCTATTTTATCAGCTAAACCAGACCGAGAACGAAGTTTTCAATCAAACCATCGAACTAATCACCCAAAAATTTACTTATGCCCGGTATAGTCCGTTGATTTATTACACCGGCGACTTGCCCAAAAGCGAACTGCAGGGCCAATACAACCTGGCCAGATTTATGAAAATTCTCTTGGTCAAACGTTTGGAAAGCAGTTTCTACGCTTTCAAAAAATCCTTAAACCGCTTTACCCACTCTTACGAACAGTTTTTAAAAGAATTTAACAAAGGCAATGTTTATGTCAGTAAAAAACATTCGGCCAAAATTTTTGAATTATTGGAAAACGACAACGACGCGGCAATTCAGCAAATGATCGATGAAGATAAAGCTAAACGCTATCCTGCCAAAGATTTTAGCAAAGATCTTAAAACTTATTTAACCAACGATTTAGATATCTTGAAAAAGATTATAAAACTTTGGCAGGCAGTTGATCGTGATCCCAAACTCTTAACTTTTATAGACGCCTTAACCAACAAGAAAATTCTTCAGGAAAACAAGTTGATAATCTTTACTGAATCCAGGGAAACCGCCGAGTATCTCCACAAGAACATCTCGCAAAAATTTCCTGACCAAGTTTTAGCTTTTCATGGTACTTCCGGAGCAAGTATAAGAGAAAAAGTCATTGAAAACTTTGACGCCCGAGCCTATTTTCCCAAAGACGACTTTCGGATTTTAATCAGCACCGAGGTTTTATCCGAAGGCGTCAATCTGCATCGCTCAAACGTAGTAATTAACTACGATTTGCCCTGGAATCCAACCCGTTTAATGCAACGCACCGGCCGGATTAACCGCGTCGATACCACTTACGATAAAATTTACACCTTTAACTTTTTCCCTACCCAGCAGTCCAATGACCAAATTAAACTTAAAGAAGCGGCCGAAGCCAAAATCGAAGCCTTTATCGAGCTTTTGGGTAACGACGCCCGCTTATTGACCGACGGCGAAGAAATTAAATCAGTCGAATTATTTTCCCGCTTAAGCTCTAGAAAAACTATTACCGGTGAAGATGAAACCGAAGAAAGCGAACTAAAATACTTAAAAGTTATCCGTGATCTGCGGGAAAAGAACCCAGACTTATTTGAAAAAGTTAAACTTTTACCTAAAAAAGCCCGCACCGCTAAAATTTATTCAGCCAAACCAAATCATCTGATTAATTATTTTCGGAAAGGTAAATTGCAAAAATTTTATCTTGTTAATCACACACAAATTTCCCAAGAGCTGGATTTTATTGCTGCCGCCAAAATTCTCGAAGCGGAAAAAACCGTCAAACGCCAGCCGGTCGGGGAAAACTTTTATGATTTATTAACTGCCAATAAAGAAACTTTTACTTTCGCCACCACTGAAGAACTGCAGGACTTAAAACCACAAAGGGGCAGAGACAATAGTGTACAACTGTTAAAAATCTTAAAGACCAATGAAGTCCAACATTTCAAAGGCTATACCGAAGATCAGGAAAAATATTTAAAGACCGTGATTAAATTACTCCAAGACGGTGCTCTACCCAAACCTACGGCCAAGCGAACTTTAAAAGTGGTTAATCAAAACTTTACCCCGCCGTTTAATCCCTTAAAACTGTTGGCGATTTTGCAAACCAATATCCCAACGGAGTTTTTCAAAGCGGCGCCGGTAATTTCTTCAGCCCAAACCAGTGGCCCCCGGGAAGTAATTTTATCCGAATATTTAATCGCCAATAGCAAATGAATGATAACGCGGCACTAAATCTTATTAAGAACATTTTTGAAAACTCCTTTGATAGGGAGCGTTTTTTAATCTTTGCCAAAAACCTCTTTCACTTTCTTGATACCGAGACTTTCATCTATCGGGGTAATCTCATTCCCGATGCCTACGACGCGCATATAAAAACGCTTGAAAGAATTGGTAAGTATGAAGATATTGACGGCAATAAAATTGAAGTTTTAGCAGTTTGTTTAAATAAACAAAGCGCTCTTGAACGGGCACGTACAATGCAAAGGAACTTTATTGCTTGGTACTTAAACGGCAGTCGCGGTGGTGTAACCAAAGACGCGGCACTGGTAGCCTTTTATGCCAAAGATTCGAATGACTGGCGGCTCTCTTTAGTAAAGATGGATTATCACTTAGGAGAATCAAAAGCTGGCAAGATAAAGGCTATTACCGAACTTACCCCTGCTCGCCGTTTTTCCTTTTTGGTTGGCGCCAGTGAGAATACTCATACTGCCCAAAAACAGCTTCTGCCGATAATTAAAGATACTGAATTTAAGCCAAGACTTTCCGACTTTGAATCAGCATTCAGTGTCGAGGTTGTTACTAAAGACTTCTTTGAAAAATATAAAAAGCTCTTTTTGAATACCAAAGATGCCTTGGATAAAATTATTGCCAAAGATGAAAAAATCAAAGCCGACTTTCAGGAGAAAAACATTGAGCCCGCCGACTTTGCCAAAAAGCTTCTTGGCCAAATTGTTTTTCTTTACTTTTTACAGAAAAAGGGCTGGTTTGGAGTTCCCAGAGGAAAAGATTGGAATGAAGGAGATAAGGGATTTTTAAGAAATCTTTTTTTACAAGCCAAGAATAAAAAGCAAAATTACTTCAATAAATTCCTTGAGCCGTTATTCTACGAAGCCTTAGCAATAGAAAGACCAAAAGACTATTATGCGCAATTTGATTGCAAAATACCTTTTTTGAACGGTGGATTATTTGACCCGATTAATAGCTACGATTGGCAAGACACGGATATATTGCTGCCAAATGAAATTTTCTCAAACCCCACAAAAACTAAAGAAGGAGACGCCGGAGACGGAATCTTGGATGTTTTCGACCGCTATAACTTTACGGTCAAAGAGGATGAACCGCTAGAACGTGAGGTAGCAGTTGATCCGGAAATGCTTGGAAAGGTGTTTGAGAACCTTTTGGAAGTCAAGGACAGGAAATCAAAAGGTACTTACTATACCCCGCGTGAGATTGTCCACTATATGTGCCAAGAAAGCCTAATCAATTATCTTTTGACAGAGCTTAACGACAAAATTGATAGAGACGATATAGAAACCCTCATCCTGTTAGGTGAAGCGACAATTGAGCATGACAGCAGAGTTCAACAAGAAGGAAAGGAAACAAAAACATACTCCTATAAACTTCCAGAGGGTATTCGCATAAATGCTAAGTTGATTGATGACAAATTAAAAAACGTCCGTGTATGCGATCCGGCCGTCGGATCCGGCGCCTTCTTGGTCGGCATGATGACTGAAATAATTAGGGTCCGAAATATCCTTACAAATTATATTTCTGATAACCGTCGCAGTATTTATGATTTCAAGCGCCACGCCATTCAAAACTGCCTTTACGGGGTAGATATTGACCCAGGAGCCGTTGAAATAGCCAAACTGCGTTTGTGGCTTTCACTGATTGTTGATGAAGAAGATATCAAACAAATCAAACCCCTGCCAAACCTTGATTATAAGATTATGCAGGGTAACAGCTTACTTGAAGAATACGAGGGTATAAAGCTTTTTGACGAAGGCATAGTTACCGCCTCACCGCTTGATAACACCGAGCAGATTGAGGAAATAAAACAAAAACTAAGCGACCTTCAAAGAGAATTTTTCAAACTTCATTCGACTGGAGACTTAAAAGGCACTAAAAAACAACAAATAGAGTTAGAGCTTAAAAGACAAAATGACTTCCTTACTAGACTTACCAAGACTAAAAATGTAAAGGTAGATAATGGTAGTTTATTTGACCAGTTTAGCGAGGCAAGGCAAAAGGCCGATGAATTAAAGAAATTTCACCACCAGTTTTTTGAGAAGGCTAACAAAAGAGAAAAAGACGAAATTAAGAAAAAGATTGAAACTCTTGAATGGGATCTAATAGAAACAACGTTAAGAGAACAAAACAAGTTGTCGCTTTTGCCGGACATTGAGCACTTCAAGAAAGCAAATATAAAACCATTTTTCCTTTGGAAACTTAATTTTAGCGAAGTGTTTGAGAAAAACGGCGGTTTTGATGTGGTCATCGCCAACCCACCGTATAAATTTTTAAGTGGCAAAGGAAGTCCAGTACAGGAATTGTTGAATGATGGAAAAGTCAAGGAAGCAGATAAATTAAGAAAAGAAATAGATGAAATAACGGAAAATTTTCCAGAGTCTTCACAGGGATGTAGGGATCTTTATAAATGGTTTATCGAGCTTGGAAGCCGATTGGTTAAAACAATGGGGACATTAACATATATAACCCCCAATACATATATTACGCTTTCAAAATACAAAGACGTACGAAAAATTATTTTCAAGAAACTAACTAATTATGTGCTTGTGGACCTCGGATTTAGAATTTTTGACGCTCCCGTGGTCCCTTCTGCAATTTTTATATCTCAAAACATTGAGTCTAATAAAAACGATACGGATTATACCGATCTTAAAGAAGTTGAGAGAAAAATGCTCAAAATTTCAACAGTAAATGCATTAGTTTTAGATAATTTAGTAAAAATAAAAGTCATCGATGGAGATTTAGAATTGTATAAACACCCTCTTGCTGAAAGAATCTATAACAAGGCAAATGAAACCCTTGAAAAGTATTTAAATATCTCGGAAGGCGAGCACTCTTTGAAAAATGATTTTAGTAAAAGGCTTTCAGAGAACTCTGAACAGGTATTACCCGTGGTTTACGATTCAATAATAGAAAAATATAAACCAGCTCCAATAGTATTTTTACCTAAAAATTTGTGCCGGAAGCATGATAAGAACTTACATTCGGGAAAGCGATTTTTTATTCGTAAAACGGGCGATAAGATTCTAGCAACTATTCCCAATACCTACGATTTCGCTGTTGCCCATCAAAATTTGTATGTTGTTAAAAGCAGAAATGAGAAACTAGATGTAAAGTTTTTTGTGGCGTTGTTATCTTCAAAACTGCTTTCTTTTCTATACCAGAACGGTATTTATGGACAAAAAAACAGAACTCTAGCTCAATTTCGTATTTATGCTTTATATTCCTTGCCAGTCCCCGATTTGGGGAATGTAGATCAAAAAACCTATGTCTCCTTGTTGGATAGGATATATCAAGTCTATGACAATACTGAAAGAAGCGTAGCAAATTTGAGTAATAAAGATATCGGAGTTTTGGAGTACAAGATCAACCAACTGGTCTACAAACTCTACGACCTCACGCCAGAGGAAATTAAGGTTATAGAAAATGAAGGTGACTAATGAAACGTACAATAAGAATAATACAATTTTTCTGGATTTTACTTTTTAACAAAATCCGTAGAAAATCTGGTTTTGAAAGTTACCCTTATCAGGAAATTGAGGATAGAGAAAAAAAGAGTAGGACCAAAAGACCCATTCTTAAGATATTAGGGAGCCTATACCATCAATATACATCTTTAAGGGAAAAAGATCGTGTTTGGACCTACAATCTTGAGAGAGAGAAGAATAAACACAATATACTTCTTGAGCTATTAAAACACTCGAAGTCGATAATTATTTATCTCATTGTAGCGATAAGCCTTTCTTCGTTTTTGGATTGGCTATTTTGGTTCACCCTTCCGGCTATTAGGAATAACTACACCATTGTTGGATATTTCACTATTCCTTCTTCAGATTTTATTAGTATTGGACTAGAGATATTTGTAGGTGCAATTTCAGCAATTTTGGGTCTAATTTTTGCTTTATATACAGTAGGATTTCAACTTTCTACAGATCGGTATTCTGAAAAAGTAACCGACTTTATAAATCAAGAAAGCGTCAGTAATTATTTTTTTGGGCTACTTATATTTACAGACTTATTTTCAATTTCTATATTACTGGAACTTCATTTTTTCTCCACACTGCCTATTGTCAGTTTTTTAATCGCGGCTATCCTCGTCATTTTTTCTATCCTAGGAATATTGATATTCAAAAATCACTATATCAACTCGCTAAAACCCATAAATCTTCTTCAGAGTCTGTGGCGATTATGTAAAGAACAATTGGACATAGCTACTAATCTGAGGGGATATAAATATAAAAGTTGGAGCTTGGCAACTTATGCAAAGAAATTTTCTAACCGTTATTTAGATATTATTGGTAATTTATACCGTGATCTTAAAAGAGATGGGAATTGGAATGATGCAGTTATAACCCCGCTAATTCTAGGAGAAATACTTAGAGACTATACAGACGTTAAAAGATTTATTGATAAAGAAAAAGGATGGTGGTTTTTCCAAAGGTACGAAAAGGTCAAAGCTGATAACTTAGCTATGTTTACCATCAAGGCAAACTACGAACTTCAAGGGAAAGGACCTTTACATATTCCTAAATCGGCCGAAGATTGGTACGAAGTCAAAATTTATGAATTCTTGGACGAGATGTTAGAAGATGTTGACAAAGATAATACCGATAGATTATTGGCCAATCTTTCAACTGCATACGGAAGAATTTTAGTCGGTGACTATCAGAAGCAGACAGACGCTCCGCCCAAGTTAATTCCGGGAGCTATACAAAATCAAGAATTTGACCTTTTTAATAAAGGTTTTGAAAGGTTTATGGGTTTATGGAAAAAGGTTGATTTTACAAAAATTAGTGAGGTTTCAGAATTTGTGAATAGCTATTTTGATATATCCATAGGTGTTTTAGACGAATGGAACATAGATAAGGCAATAGAAATTGCCAAGTCTTTCTATGTTGATGACCAACTGAATTCATCTAAAGAGTTTATCTATTTAAAAGACTTACCCACTTTTTCTAGAGCAATTCTAATTAACTATTGGGAAAGACTGGAAGTCGAACAAGAACTTGAAGGACAACTGATAACCCCAATTGAGAGTTTTACAGCGGAAATTCAAGATGTTTTGAAAGAAAAAAGGCGAGAGATAATCAATAAGTATTTGACGATTTTGTTCGATAACAGCAATCAAATCATAATCGATCTTTTTCAAAAGAATCAGTTAGAACATGTCGGACAGTTTATTAAAATGCAATACGAGTGGATAAGTAGACTTCTATATCTTAGGGAGAATGAATTAGCCGAAAGCTTTGCTCCAAAGTTAAGACAAAATACCGGATATATTCTTTACCTTCCCAAAAATATTGTGGTTGATCTTGAACTTTTGGAACAGGCCGAAAAGGGATACTTTGTTTCTCTCATTGAACGGAGAAAAGAGCTTTTCGAAGTTTACTCAAAAATTATTGTTTTCGTTATGTTAATACTCCGCGACAATGAAAAAGATAAAGATGAACTTGTCAAGCTAATACGGCTGCCGGTTATTTGGGGAAGCTTAGCGTTCCTTGTTTCTGAGCTCGATCAAGAGCCCTTTTATGTTTGCACCTTTATTAAAGATTTAGAGAAAACGTATAGGACAGGATTTATGGCGCAAATAATCGAAACAGCGGCCGATCTGAAACTAACTAATAATATTTTTTGGGAGACAACAAGATATCATTCTTGGTACAGAATGGTACTCAACACAATGGCAGATACTTTAAGGAAAATTCCGGTGAGTGAGTTAGGAGAAATCGGGTTTAGGGAAAGCTACGATCATCCAAGTAAGTTTATACAGAAACTCGGTATGTGGGAGTTAATGGAAGAAGAATTAACCATAGAAGAATTTGTTGAATGGGTTAAGAAAAGAGAAGAAGTAAAAAGGTTAATATCGATCTTGATTCAGTTAAGAAAAAACAAATATGTATAGACCGAATAAAAAGAAGGGCTACTGGTTCGATGATGAATTCCAATCTTTTATAAAGGGGTTTTATTCTTATAAAAGCACCTACCGTGACGCTCGAAAACTGTCAATAGAAATAGATAGGGTTAGTAATAATCTGTTTGCAGAAAGAAGACGAGCTGACCGGAGATATTTTTTAGTCGAGCACACAAACCCAGTCCTAGTAAATGATCTGACGGATTACTTTCTGGAAGATTATAGCCGACACAGAGGTAAGCTTTATGGGCAATATTTTAGCCTGACGGGTTTTTTCAGTGGCATAATGCATCATCTATTAGTCTATGGCGATTGTTTTTCCGCGTTGGATTGGGAGAAAAAAACTATTGAAGATAGAAATTACATTCTCCCCTCCGACTTTCGTTATCTGAGTAACTCTAGTATGTCGGTTTTGCGATCCTCCAAAGGAATTATAAATGGCTATAAACAAAGATATTCGTTCTTTTCGAGAGTGCGTCACGATTCAACGATAGAAAAAGTCAACGAGTTTAATTTTAGGAAAGACGAAATATTTTATACAATCTATCCGCTTGATAAGGAACACCCTGTTAAGAAATCGCTGGGATTATTAAAACCCATTTTAAAGTTTTGGGACTATATGTTAGAAGAAGCGGAGGCAAATGCACAAACCGCAGATCATCGGTTGGACCTTGAAATCGCGCGTTTTCAAAGATACTCGGAACAAAAAAGAAGTTACGCCTTGGCAAGAGCAAAAGTTAGGAAAAACTTTCACTACTTACTTGACCTCGACAATCTAACAATAACTGAATATTACGATATTTATTGGGTAACGCGGTATAAAAAAGAATTGAATCAAGTCCGTGAATATTTTGTCGAAGAATTTAATAATCAAATCCTAGTGCCATTTGCGAAAAAAAACAAAATATCCCCTGCACCGCAACTGAAATTACAGGGGTTTATGACGAATGATGAAATAGATATTTATTTTGAAAACTATAAAAATAAAACAATTAACTCTAAAGAATTTATAGAAGAAGTAGTTAATAAAGGTTAAAGATAACCCGCAGTTTTGAGAATGATAAATATACTTGAAAGACAATTTGGTAAGTTATCGAAAATAATAATTAAGGATGATAAACTAAAAGGAGGTAAAGTTTAATGCAAAAACATCCGGCACTAGTAGGGATTGTTCCCAGAAAAAATCTTTGGGATACAATCCAAAAAGAGAAATGGTATCACATTCCGGTTGAATCGGCGCCAAAAAATGCGATATTTGCCGAATATCTTGGTTTTTATTTCCCCAAGGTTTTTGGCAAAGAAATGCAATATAAAGTGAATTTTTACGCCAAGGTTAAGAAAGTGGATATTGTGAAGAGAATTGAACTTTTTCCACAAGAAAAAGAACATCAAAGAGCAAATAATGAATATTATCAGTTTCATTTGGAAAAAATTAAAGAATTGCCAAAACCTATTCCAAGTTTGAGATGGAGAAGAATTGTTCATATTCCCACCAGTTGCGAAAAATTATTCTCGGCAAAAGAAATTAATGATTTATACGACACTAGCCCCTTGGAAGAGAAAATGTATTTAGAGATGAGAAAAAGAGAAATAACCGCAGAAAGGCAGTTTTATGTTAAGGTCGGGAGAAAATTTTATTGTTTGGATTTTGGATTATTTTGCCGCAAAGGCAATATGGATGTGGAATGCGACGGAGAAAGATATCATATTCTTCCGGAGGCATTAGCTAGAGATCGAGAAAGAAATAACGGATTAACAAGTTTCGGATGGCATGTTTTGAGATTTAGCGGAAAAGAAATTAACCAAAGCCTAAAAGATTGTTTTAGAGTAATTGAAAGAACTATTAATAATTTAGGCGGGACATTAAATATGCAATATGACCAATAATCTAAAATTTCCTGAACAAGAAACTACCAGTGAAATTATTAAGGAGATTATTAAAAACACGAAAATTTTTCAAAAGTTGATTAATTCAAATTGGGAAAAAGTTGATAACGTAACTTTGAAAAAGGTTACTGATGAATATCTGACTTTTATTATGTATTGCGCAGTGTATATGTTACAGAGTAATGAATTTGGAGAATCCGATTTGGAAGAATTCCACAAGTCTTTTTATGACGAGGTTGTAAAAAATAAGTTATTAAAAAAAGATGAATTATTAGATTATGAAAAATTAAGCCGTGAAAGATATATGGATTTTTTCCACATTTTATTTTCAAGTGATGAGAAAGAATTAACCGGGGAAAGGCTTAACGCCTTAGTTGCAAAAGAAACATTACATATCCAAAAAATGCTTTCTAATTTTAAAGAAAAAAGAAAGGGTCTAGACTAGATAACGGTGTGGTAAATTAGAGTTAATGCTGTTATTAGGATCTAAACGACCACTCATCAAGCGACAACGCATTTCTTCGAGGAAATTCAGTCTTCTCGTCAAGTGTTTTTCGTTAGATGTTACAGCAACCCAGACAGCAAAACTCATAGACCTCAACCGAAATACGGTCAACAGATATTTTGCTCTGTTTCGTTACCTCGTGATCTCCCAGGCACTTCAGGAGCGTCATGCGGAACGTATTACCAACGGCGTGGAGATTGATGAAAGTTATTTCGGTCCCCGGAGGCAACGCGGGAAACGGGGTCGTGGCGCACGAGGAAAGATTGTCGTTCTTGGACTCCTCAGGCGCAACGGCAAAGTCTATGCTCAAATTATCCCTGATGCATCACGACAAGAGATTCTCCCCATCATACGGGCAACCGTGAAGTCAGGCGCTGACATTTATACCGACGGTTGGAGATCGTATGACGCACTTGCGGTCTACGGATACAATCACAAGAAAGTGAACCATCAGAAAAATGAATTCGCTCGGGAGGACGTGCACATCAACGGGGTGGAGTCTTTCTGGAGCTGGACGAAGCGGAGATTGGTGAAGTTTAACGGGGTACCAAAATCACTCTTTGGCAATACACTTCTGGAATCCGAGTGGCGATTCAACCATCGACGCGATATACTACAAACAGTCAGACAACTGACACGAAATTGGCGGAGGAATTTACTCCTTATCTAGTCAAGACCC